>ERZ824473.205-NODE-205-length-116883-cov-13.884446_pt1 | contig 116883 bp, 113 predicted proteins | sample MGYA00519874_ERZ824473 | MGnify/ENA primary metagenome ERZ824473 (study PRJEB31778, sample SAMEA3449151) | human gut metagenome | biome: human gut; feature: human-associated habitat; material: faeces | place: United Kingdom | collected 2010/2012 ...
TCGCTCTTGGAGAAGGTGTCAAAATCCACCTGATCCTGGAACAGCGGCTCGATCTCCACATTGGAAAAATCAATTTTTTCTTCGACGATAGGAGCCGCTTCAACGGACTTTTCTTCCGCCTTGGTCTCGGCCTTTTCGGTCTTATCCTTGTCCAAAGGTTTCATTGTGGGGAACAGCAGCACGTCGCGGATTGCGGGGCTGTTCGTAAGGAGCATGGCAAGGCGATCGATACCGTAGCCGATACCGCCCGTGGGGGGCATACCGATCTCAAGCGCGTTCAGAAAGTCTTCATCGGTGTGGTTGGCTTCCTCGTCGCCAGCGGCGGCCGCGGCGTCCTGCGCCTTGAAGCGCTCGCGCTGGTCGATGGGGTCGTTCAGCTCGGAATACGCGTTGCACATCTCCCAGCCGTTGACAAACAGCTCGAAGCGCTCGACGTAATCGGGCTTGTCGGGCTTGCGCTTGGTAAGCGGAGAGACGTCGACCGGATGATCCATGATAAAAGTCGGCTGGATGAGCTTATCCTCGCAGTATTCCTCAAAGAACATATTGAGAATATCGCCCTTCTGGTGGCGCGCCTCATATGCGATGCCACGCTCATCGGCGAGCTTCTTGGCTGCCTCAGTGTCGGGCACAGCGTCAAAGTCAACTCCGGCGTAGCACTTCACAGCGTCGATCATGGTCAGGCGCTCAAACGGCTTGCCAAGGTCGATCTCGTTCTCGCCGTAGGTAATGACCGTAGAGCCGCAGACCTCCTGCGCAAGGTATCTGAACATATTCTCGGTTAGATCCATCATGCCATGATAATCGGTGTACGCCTGATACAGCTCCATGAGCGTGAATTCCGGATTGTGGCGCGTATCGACGCCCTCGTTGCGGAACACGCGGCCGATCTCATACACACGCTCAAGGCCGCCGACGATCAGGCGCTTGAGGTACAGTTCAAGCGAGATGCGCAGGCGCACATCCTCGTCCAGCGCGTTATAATGCGTCTCGAACGGGCGCGCGGCGGCGCCGCCCGCATTGGCGACGAGCATCGGGGTCTCGACCTCAATGAAGCCCTGCGCGTCAAGATAGCGGCGGATGCAGCTTATCATCTTGGAGCGCTTGATGAAAGTGTCTTTCACGTCGGGGTTCATGATGAGGTCGGTATATCTCTGACGGTAGCGGAGGTCAACGTTGGTCAGGCCATGATATTTCTCCGGCAGTATCTGAAGGCTCTTGGACAGCAGCACGACCTCGGACGCGCGGATGGAGGTCTCGCCGGTTTTCGTGACAAAAACCTCGCCCTTGACGCCTATGATATCGCCGATATCGAACTTCTTGAAGTCGGCATACGCCTCTTCGCCGATCATGTCGCGCGCGACGTATATCTGGATATTGCCCTGAAGATCCTGCACATGGCAGAAAGACGCCTTGCCCATGACGCGCTTGGACATCATTCTGCCCGCGACGCTGACGGTCTTACCCTCAAGCTCCGCGACGGCTTTTTTGACCTCCTCGCTGTGATGCGAGACGTCATACTTGGTTATCTTGAACGGATCCTTGCCGCGGCGCTGGAGATCAGCCAGCTTATCGCGCCGTATCTGCAGCAGTTCGGACAGATCCTGCGCCTGATTGTTGTTGACTTCGCTCATACTCTACCTCTATCTATTACTTATTCTCTACGCTGACTATCTCAAACTTCAGATTTCCGGCAGGTGCTTCAACGGTGACCTGCTCTCCGGCACGGTGGCCTCTGAGCGCGCGGCCGACCGGCGAGTCGTCGGAAATACGTCCCTCGCGGGGGTTGGCCTCCTGCGAGCCGACTATCTCGTAGGTCTCCTCATAGTCGTCCTCAATGTCGCGCACCTTGACGATGCTGCCGAGGGTGACGGTGTCTTTCGGCGCGTCATGGTCGATATTATCGACGATTTCCGCGTTATCGATGAGAACCTTGATCTCTGCGATCCTGGAATACAGCTTTCCCTGCTCGGTCTTTGCCTCGTCGTACTCACTGTTTTCAGAGAGGTCGCCGAAGCTGCGGGCTTCCTTGATCTGCTCCGCGACTTCCTTTTCCCTGACGGTCTCCAGATAATAAAGCTCATCTTTAAGCGCGTCAAGGCGCTCCTGACTCATTTTGAATCTGCTAAGCTGTGCCATAAAGCAGTTCTCCTTTTCACGAATTACTTCAATAAAATTTAATTAAAATGCTGAAATGCTTTTCCGATTTAGATAGTATACAATCGTCCGTGCGCGGTGTCAACTCAAATTAGTCATGCTCAGCATCGTAAGCGCCGCGACGAGCTGCTCGTCGTTGGAGCTGACGGCCGTACCGTCGCTCTCACCGACAGTGCCGCTCGTTGTGCCGGTTGCGGAGCTGTCGCTGTTATAGATGATACGGTCGGGTATCACGCCGCCGGCCTTGGAGATGTCGGTGCCTCCGGCGGTCAGATAGCTGCCGGTAGAAATGCGCATCGCGCTGCCGTCGGATATCTCGATGGTAGACTGGGTACGGGTGTCGCCCGTAGTGGCTTCGCCGACAAGGCTTGCCGCCTGAAATTCCTTCATAACGGCGGCGAACATCTCGGCTTCGGCATGAGTCTCGGCGTTGATGAGCACGCACATCGGGAGCTGGATGCAGACGTTATCCGACTCGTAGCGAACCTTATTGCCCGCCTTGTCCACGGACTCGAACAGCGTCCCGCCCGGCAGAAGGTAATCGAGGAAGGTGCGCGTTTCGGCAGCAAGGCCGCCCGCGTTGCCGCGCAGGTCGATGACCAGCGCCGTCGCGCCCTGATTGAGCAGCGTTTCCACGGCATTTATCGCGTCCTGACCGCTGCCGGCCTCGAAGTTATCTATCTTGACATAGCCCGCCTCGGTCTTTTCCATACGGTAAGTGACGGGGCTGACGTAATTTTTCGTGCAGTCAACGGTATATTCGTCCCGCCCGCCGACCTCGACGATGAACTGCGTGTTCATGCGGGAACGTATTTTTGTACGCACGCTGTCAATATCCTGCCCCTTGACGCTCTCGCCGTCGATGGCGGTGATGACCATGCCGGAGGTGATTCCGGCCTTGGCGGCAGGCGTGTCGGGATTGACGGAGATGACCTGATATCCCCCGCCATTTGCATCCTGCATTATTGACATGCCAATGCTTGAATATTCATTTGTCGAATAAAGCTGATATGTACGGTATTCGTCCGCGGACATGTAGTAGCTCCACTTGTCGCCAAGGCCGCTTATCATAGCCGCCGCGGCACTGTTGCCCATGGCGGTACGGTCAGCCGGATCGATGAAATACTCGTCAACCAGATCCTTTATCTCAATATAGCGCATGGCCTCGTCATAGTCCGCCTTGCCGCCGACGGCGTTTATCATCTTGTTATAGGTGACGCCGATGCAGCCCGCGACGAGCAGAATGACGAGCACAAGGACATACTTGAGCTTGATGCGGATATTGAAGAATGCGGACAGGACTCTGCCTATCGCGGCGAGCAGCCGCTGCCATATGCTCATATACGTTCCCCCTTAAAAAGGCATTGCCAACCGCTGACAGGTGATTCCCCTGCCAGCGGTTGGTTGTAAATTATATCAGTCGCCCGCGTCAGGCGCGTAAGACAGACCGCCGAAGAACTGCTCCGGATCGATGCAGACGCCGCCTTCGCGTATCTCAAAATGCAGATGCGGGCCGGTGGAAACGCCGGTGCTGCCAACATAACCGATAGTGTCACCCTTGCTGACAACCTGTCCGTAGGACACGGCGATGCTGGACATGTGACCGTACAGCGTATAGTACCCGTTGCCGTGGTCGATCATGACACAGTTGCCGTAACCTCCGTTCACTCCGGCAAGAGAGACCGTACCACCATCCGATGCGACTATCGCGGCGCCGTACTGTGCGCCGATATCAAGGCCGGAGTGGTACTTCCACACGCCGGATACCGGATGCCAGCGGTTGCCGACACGGCTGGTTATGTAATAGCAGGACGGGCACGGCCAGCCCCATGTTCCGGTAGCGTATCCGCTGCCTCCGGTATTTCCGCCGGTGTTTCCGCCAGTATTGCCGCCGTTATTCTTATTATCCTCTTCCTGCTGGCGGCGCTCCTCTTCCTTCTGGCGCTCAAGCTCGGCGATCATTCGCTCGATCTCGGCGCTCGCTTCATCTTCAGCGCTGCGGAGCTGGTCATACTCGGCGCGGCGGTTCTCCATATCGTCCTCGATCTGGGCGATAAGCGCGGTAGCCTCGTCGATCTGTGCCTGCAGCTCTTTCTGCTCGGCGCGAAGCTCTTCCTGCTTGGCCTCAAGCTCGGACTTTGTCTGCTCATACTCGGCCTGAACGCGCTCCGTCTCCTCGCGGGCGGCTATGTAAGCGTCCTCAAGGTTGCGGTCGCTCTCCATTATCTCACCGATGTCATCCATCAGCGTGAGGAGCTGGCCGAAGCTGTTTGCACGAAGGATGATGGCGAGGTAGTTCATGCCGCCGTCCTCTTCCATTGCGCAGACACGCTCACGGTAGCGCTGAAGCTGTTCTTCCTCGCGCTGCTTCGCGGCCTCGACTTCGAGCTTCTTGTCCTCTATCATCTGGCCGTACAGCTCTATCTGGTTGTTGGTCAGATCTATCTGCTGCTGGGTGAACTGATTGCGCGCATCCATGGCAAGCTTCTGCTCAAGCACGGTTGCGTGCTGGCTCTCCAACTCATCAACGATGTCCTGTTTCTCCTGACGCTGCGCGGTGAGTGCGTCCTTCTGCGCCTGGAGCGCGTCGATCTCGGCCTGAGTTACGGCGTGCGCATCGTTCGGCAGGACGCCGAGCACGAGTGTGAACACCATAGTCAGGCTGAGCAGTACCGCGATGACTGAATTTTTCTTTGCTTTAGTCATATAGTCTCCTTCTCAGCCGTCAGCAGTTCCAATGCGGGAGGCCGGGGAAATATCCCTCCGGATCCACGGTAGAGCCGCCGACATACACTTCAAAGTGGCAATGGACACCGGTCGCCCAGCCTGTCTCGCCGAGATAACCGATGACATCGCCTTTATTAACTGTCTGCCCCTCGCTCACGGCGGTGCCGCTCATGTGGGCATATAGCGTCTGCATGTTGCCGTCATGGTTTATCATAACGTAGTTACCGTAGGAATCGCTGTAACGCGAGCGCACGACCGTGCCGCCGTCCGCGGCATAGATGACGCCGCCTGCGTTGCCGTAGCCGTTGATATCGATACCGGCGTGGAAGCGCTCAGTGCCGGTTATCGGATGAACGCGCCATCCGTAACGGCTGGTGACAAGATTGCTGCTGGGCACAGGCCACATAAGGCTTCCGGTGACAGGAGACGAGGGTTCCGGCGTCGGAATGGGAGCCGGAGTAGGCTCCGCAGGCGCGGGAGTCGGCGTGGGTTCATCGGGCGTCGAGGGCTGCTCCGGAGTTTCACCGGAATCGCCGCCGGTATTGCCAGAATCACCTGTATTACCGGAATTTCCGGAGTCGCCGGTGCTGCCGCTATTACCGTTATTCTGGGACTCCTGCTCGCGCCGCGCGGCCTCTTCCGCCGCCTCGCGCGCAAGCTGCGCGGCAAGATTGCTCATCTCTGCAGCCATCGCGGCTTCCGCCGCAAGCGCCACTTCATATTCCTTGACGGCCTTCTCTATATCCTCTTCGAGGCTGGTCAGCAGCTCCTCGGCCTCCTTGAGCTGATCCTCAAGCTCGGTTTTTTCCGCCTTAAGCTCGTCCTGCTTTTCCTCGTATCCGGCCTTGGCCTCTTCGTACTCCGCCTTGACGCTCTCGGTCGCTTCGCGGGCGTCTATGTACTGCTGTTCAAGCTCGCGGTCGCTCTGCATGACCTCGTTCATATCGTCGATAGCGGAGAGCATTTCGCCGAAGCTGCCGGAGTTGAATATGATGGCGAGAATGTTATAGCCGTAGCCGCCGCTCTCCTCCATCGCGCACACGCGCTCGCGGTAACGCTTGAGCTGCTCATCCTCTTTCTTCTTGGCAGCATCGACTTCCTTGGACTTTTCTTTGATAAGTCCGGTATAGATGTCGATCTGCTCCTGAACGAGCTTGAGCTGCTCGGCCGTGTATTCGTTGCGCTCGTCGAGCGCGGCTTTCTGTTCAAGCACGCTCGCCTGCTGTTCCTTCAGCGCGTCTATCTTCTCTTGGATCGTAGTGCGTTTGTCCGTAAGAGCGTCCTTCTGCTTCTCGATAGCGTCGATATCGGCCTGATTGACCGCATTTGCGGCGATGGGCAGGACGCTGAGCACGAGGGACAGAACCATGAGCACAGCCATGAGAACCGCTATGACGGACACAACTTTTTTGTTATTCATTACTTCTCCTTCCGAGAATCTGGCAAATCAAACCTTCAGATAATTCTTTATAGCGTTAACGCCGCCGAACGCGCCGACAAGGATGCCAGTCGCCATATAGACAATGAACACCGTGAGAGACACGGAACTGAACGGGATGACGCTGATGAGGTTGCCGGTGAGCGAGGTGACGATCTTGCCGGTGACAAGATTATAAAGTCCCCACTCAGCAAGGAACGCAAGGCCGCCGCCGAGCATGCCGAGGACAAGACCCTCGACGATAAACGGGAGCCGGATAAAGGCGTTGCTCGCGCCGACCATCTTCATTATCGCGATCTCCTCGCGGCGGCCGAAGGTGGCGAGCTTTATGGTGTTCGACATGATGAACACGGAGACAAAGACAAGGATAACAATAAGGATGAGCGAAACTACGCTGACAATGTTCCTTATCGTCACGAAGGCCTTCGCGTAGTCAAGATGCGCTCTGACCTTCACGATCCCGTCGATGTTCTTCAGCTCGTTCTGCGTCTGCGCCATGAGCGAGATGTCGTTGAGGTGGATAACGAAACGGTGCTTGAAAACGGTGGCGTCTATGCCGACCATCATGTCGTCGTCATAGTTGCTCATGAAGTTGTCCATCGCGGTGTCACGGCTGACAAACTCCGCGTCCATAACGTTCGGGAGTTCCTCTATCGCCGTGCCGATGGCCTTGGCCTGCTCCTCGTCCTCGATGTTTTCATCGACGAAAGCGACGACCTCGTTCTCGTTCTCAAGGTCTTTTATAAGAGCGTCAATATTGACGGAGAGCAGCGACACGCTGCCCATGATTATAAGGCAGGCCATTATAATAGTTACCGAGGCGAAGGACATGAATCCGTGAGTGCCTATGCTGCGGAAGCCTTCGCGGATAAGATAGCCGCATCTATTCAATCTCATAGCTGTAATACCCGTCCATTCCGTCACTGATCACATGGCCGCCGTCAATGGTTATGACACGCTTGGAAAAGGCGTTGACCAGTTCCTTCTCATGGGTGACTACAAGGATCGTAGTTCCCATCTCGTTTATCTTCTCCAGAAGGAGCATAAGCTCCAGCGAGCGCACAGGGTCAAGGTTGCCGGTAGGCTCGTCCGCGATTATCATGCGCGGGCTGTTGACCAGCGCGCGGGCAATGGCCACACGCTGCTGCTCGCCGCCGGAAAGCTCCTGCGGGAGGCGCTTCTCACGGCCCTCAAGGCCGACCAGCTCGAGCACGTACGGTACGCGCTTTTTTATCTCCTTCGCCGACGCGCCGACGACGCGCATCGCAAACGCCACGTTATCGTACACGTTCATGTTATCTATCAGTCGGAAATCCTGAAAGATAATGCCCAGCGTTCTGCGCATCTTGGGCAGCTTGCGCCGCTTCAGCTTGCCGAGATCAAAATCATTGACGATAACGGTGCCCTCGGTGGGCTGGATCTCTCCGGTGAGCAATTTTATAATAGTAGTCTTGCCGGAGCCGGAGGGGCCGACAAGGAACACAAACTCACCCTCGTTGATGGTCAGATCCACGCCGTCGAGCGCGAGAGTCCCGCTGCTGTCGTAGATCTTTCTCACATCGTTCATTTGAACCATAAACTCTTACTCCAATCTGCCGCTCTATCCGCGCGCAGATACACCGCGATCCTCATGCGGCAGTCAGGATCGGGTCAAGGCGCCGCGGATACCGCCGTTGTGCCGGCGGCCTCATGTGTTGTTTTTCGTTTATAAATATATGTAAAACCTCGTGAGAGGTAATTGCCGTCGGAAAGCGGCGGATCAGTACTTGCTGCTGTTGAGAGAATCGAGATACATCTTGACCATCATGGCCACCTTGAAGACTATCGCGTGGTCAAACTCTCTGAGGTCAAGGCCGGTGATCTTCTTGATCTTCTCAAGACGGTACACCAGAGTGTTTCTGTGCACGTAGAGCTTGCGGGAAGTCTCGGAGACGTTGAGGTTATTCTCGAAGAACTTGTTGATAGTCTCGAGCGTGTCCTCGTCCAGCGTCTCGATCGGATTCTTCTTGAAGACTTCGTTGAGGAACATCTCGCACAGAGTAGTCGGGAGCTGATAGATGATGCGGCCGAGGCCGAGGCTCTCGTAATTGATGATGGTCTTTTCGCTTTCGAACACGCGGCCGACCTCGATGGCGACCTGCGCCTCCTTATAGCGATCCGCCAGCTCGCGCAGATGATGCGCGTTCGTGCTGATGCCGATCACGCACTTGATGCCAAGCTCGTCAAGCAGGGTCTTCTCGATGAGCGCTGCAGTGCTCGCAATGACCTCGGGGCATTCCGCCGAGGGGAGCGCCTTGACGATGACGATGTCGGACTCGTTGATGCTCAGAACAAAGTCCTGCTGCTTATCGGGGAAGAGCTTCTGTATCGTCTCGATCGCGGCGACATCGGAAGTTTCCATCTGGCGCACGAGCAGGACGCTGCGCGGCTCGTCCGTGACGAAATGCAGCTCCTTCGCGCGGACATAAACGTCGCCGGGGAGGATATTGTCGGAGATAATGTTCTTTACGAAAGCGGCCTTGTTGTGCTTCTCCTCGTAATTGCTCTTGGCCTCGTTGAAGGCCACGGCCGCGACGGCGCAGAGCGTCCTCGCGACGGAATCGCTGCCATCCACAAAAGAGGTAAAGTCAAATCTTGAACCGTTCGAAAGCAGCGGGCAGAAGGTTCTGCTGCCTATGGACACGGGCTGCTCGGACGCCTCCATCTCATATACATGGAATTCGTCAAGCCGCGAGCCTATCATTGACAGCTCGCTGCAAGCTATGATAAAGCCCTGATCGTCCACTACGCCGATAGTTCTGTCGATGGCGTCCTTCATCTGAATAATCACATTCTGGAAAATTCTACTTGACATAAATCTGCCTCCTCTGCGTTATGGCCAATTTGCCATACTCCCGCATTATCTGTTTATATATAATAACTCCATTTTATGTGATTTTCAATAGAAATCGTCAAGATTTTTTGTGAACTTTTTTTCTTTTGTCTCCTATACGCTCAAAAAGCGTTGAAATTACAGGCAGTTTTTACTGCTTTCTGCCCAAAAACACACTGCACAAATCGTCTTCGCCCAGTTCGCGCCACTGCCCCGGCTCCGACGCCGCGTCAAGCGCCAAGCCGCCGACTGCCAGACGCCGCAGTTCGAGCACCGGTTTCCCGCGTGATGCAAGCATCCGCTTCACCTGATGGTACTTCCCCTCCATGACAGTTACGAGACATTCCCCGCCGCCCAGCGGCTCAAGCTTTGCCGGCAAGCACTTCGTCCCGTCGCCAAGAACTATGCCCTCCGCAAACGCCGCAGCGTCGCTCTCGTCCGGAACGCCGTCTACCTTAGCATAATACAGTTTTTCCACCTCGGATTTCGGCGAAATAACGCGATGAGCAAAATCTCCGTCATTTGTAAGCAGCAAAAGCCCGCTCGTATCCTTATCAAGGCGGCCTACTGGGAACAGCTCCAGCGCCTGCAGTTCCGGCGGAAGCAGGTCGAGAACCGTTTTCTGCCGCCTGTCCTCGGTGGCGCTGAGGACGCCGGGCGGCTTATCAAGCATGAAATAGCGAAACTTCACATAGCTGAGCGTTTCGCCGTCAAGGACTACCGTGTCCCGCTCCGGGTCGAGCTTATATTCAGGAGCGTTGACCGCCGCGCCGTTTACCAGCACGCGCCCGCTCTTTATTATCTGCCGCAGTTCCTTGCGCGAGGCCACGCCAAGCTCCGACAGGAACTTATCCAATCGCATCAGAGGCATAGCATCCTCCCGAAATTCAAAAATCATATGCCCTGCATTATAACATACACCGCGCTCTTTTTGAATAGCATATAAGCGAGGTGATGGAGATGTTCACAAAAAGTTCAGTCTTTACACGCAAAAAAGCGCTGCTCATAGTCGCCGGAGCGGCTTTTTTGCTTCTGGCGCTCATATTCGTCAAGTGGCGGATCGACAGCCGCACAAATTTTACGACGTTGGCAGACCGCGAAAAGTTCCTGAAAAATCTGGGCTGGGAGATAGATACCTCCACGGAGGAGTTCCACAGCATCACTATTCCCGAAAGCTTTGACGGGATAATGGCGGAGTATAACCGCATGCAGCGGGAGCAGGGCTTCGACATGGAGGCATACTGCGGGAAGCGCTGCGAGCAGTACAGCTACCTGCTGACGAATTACCCCGACTGCGGCGAGAGCGTTATAATTACCATATATATTATAGATGGGAAAGTTATTGCCGGGGACATACATACCGCCGCGCTCGACGGCTTCATGCACGGCATAATACGCGAAAATTAATTCAATAAATAGCAAAAATGCGGGATGAGAACATCCCGCATAAATTATATTCGTCATATTACGCCGCGCCGTCCAGCGCTGCCGCGAGAAGTACGGCGGCCTCGGCGCGCGTCATTTTTTCGCCAGGGAGGAAATTTTTCTCCACTACGCCGTAGGCAATGAGATTCGCGCAGGCCTGAGCCAGCTCCTCATCCATTTCAGCGTTCAGCTTTATATATGACACGTCCTGATACGCCATCGCGGCGTTCAGTATCAGCGCCGCGTCCCCGCCGGATATCGTCTCCTGCGCAGAGAAATTCTCGTTCTCCGCCGCGGTGTCTATCACGCCGCACATCACAGCGGTCGTCACATAGCCCTTCATCCACGCCGGGATGGACGCATCGTCGCCGAAGCCGGTGGACAGCACGCTCGGGAACGCGTCCTCCCCCGCCGCGAGCATACACATACTCAGAAATTCGCCGCGGCTCAACTCCCGCTCAGGGTAAAAGCAGTACCGCTCCCCCAGCTTCTCGCCGGTAAACACGCCCGTTTCCGCGAGGCGCAGGGCGGCGTATTCCTCCGCACGTCCGGACATGTCCGCGTATTCGATGCTCTTTTTCTGCTTCTCGATGCGGATTATCGCGGTTGCCTCCTGCGAACGGTTGCCCTCGGAGTCTATCGCCTTATACCCGAAATAGTCGCGCCCCTTCTTTCCCCCGGCGGGAGTATAGATGAAGCTGCCGCCGTCGGAAAGCTCGATAGTACCCTTCACCGGCGGCGTGGTTATCTCGAAGGTCAGCTCGCCGCCGTCCGGATCGTACGCCGCCAGCTGCCCGCCGACGGAAACGCCGCGGTATGTCGTAAGCTCTAGGTTTGCCGCGACCGGCGCGCTGCCCGCAGCCTCAGCCTTGGGTTCAAGTGCGATCAGCCCTGTCAGAAGCATTAACAGCGCCGCCGCAGATGCAATGAATCGTTTCATGGTCATACCTCCAATCCACAGGTATTTTGTGTATAAAACGGGCAATTATGCAAATTTTAAGTGGACGCTTGTTTATCCGTGTGGTATGATAGCAGCAGTCAATAAAAACTGAAAGGACTGTTTTCATGCAAGCTTCCGCAGCTGCGCTCTGGATCAACACCGTGTTCGCGGGCTTTGACCAGAGCATAACTACCGCAGTACATAATCTCTATCTCTGGGCAGGCGATTTCTTCACGCCGTTTTTCGAGTTCATCTCGTTCCTTGGCCATGACGGCATCATCCTCGTCCTGCTGTCCATCGCGCTGATGCTGTTCAAAAAGACCCGCCGTTTCGGTACGGCCATGCTCTTCGGCGTCGCCATCGGGGCAATATTCACGAACTGCATCCTTAAGGTGCTCATAGCGAGGCCGCGCCCGTATGCGGACGATAGCAGCATTTTCTACCAGTTCTGGCTGCTGGTCGGGCAGAACGTTGAGAGCGACAAGAGCTTCCCCTCCGGTCACACCACCGCCGCCTTCGCAACGATGACCGCCGTATTCATGGTCGGCGATAAGCGTGTGAGCTGGACGGCGTACATCTTTGCGATACTTATGGGGCTTGCCCGCATATACCTCGTCGTTCACTTCCCGTCCGACGTACTGGCCGGCGTCATCGTCGGCATCATCGCCGGTGTTCTCGGCACCATTCTCTCCCGCAAGCTGCCCGAAAAATTCTATGAAAAAAATATTTTTCAGAAAAAAGGCGGTGGAGCGCATTGTTCGGCAGGCTGAAATTCAAAGGCGTTGACAAAAGGCGCATAAGCGATCAGGAGCATATTGACGATTATAACGCAGCGGAGCCGATAGGCCGCGTCCGTCTCGGCAAGCTGTGCATGTATTACCGCGACCTCGGCGTCAAGTACTACGTCCCGTACGATTACATTGACCGTACCTTCACCCGCATAAGCGAGTGTCAGCCGGACGACAGCCCCGCTTATTACTACTACCGTCTCATTCTTGTACACGACGGCAAGGAGTTTGCAAACCTCATCTTCAACAAAGAAGAGGACGTTGACCGCATCCACGCGGAGCTGCAAAAGATCAATCCCAACATCGCCTACGGGTACATCCCGCCCGCCGACGGCAAGCGAAGCAGATTATCATAAAAAATCGCCATGCAGTTTTGAAGATGCATGGCGGTTTTATTATCTCTTTTTATTTGCTTCTGAACTCGTCGCTGCCGAGGAAGAAGAGCGCGAGCGTGCCGGGTCCGACGTGCGAGCCGGTAACAGGTTCATAGCAGACCAGCATGATCTCGTGCGGTGGATTGTTGCGGTTGAGCAGCTCTATCAGCTGCTCGGCGTCCTCGGTGCAGTCAGCGTGAGCGATGCCGATGCACTGATTATACGGCTCACGCACCATCTCGTCATACTGCTGCGCCAGCGCCTTGATGGCGTTCTTTCTGCCGCGGGTCTTTTCAAAGCAGACGATCTTGCCCTCAGTGTCGCCCTTGAGAAGCGGCTTTATGTTCAGCACGGACGCGACCGCGGCCTTGATGCTCGAAAGCCGTCCAGTCCCACGCAGGTATTTAAGATCATCGACCGTGAACACCTGGCACATATTATGGCGCAGCTTATCTATCTCTGCCGCGTTTTCCTCGATGCTCATGCCGCTGCGGCGGTTCTCCGCCGCCTTGACGACCAGCAGCCCCTCGCCGAGCGAGGCGCTGAGCGTATCTATGGTGTATATCTTGCAGGCGGGGAACTCCTCGCGCAGCTGATTTGCGGCTATCTGCGCGGAGTTGTACGAGCCGCTTATACCGGACGACATGCCGATAAACAGCACGTCCTTTCCTTCTTTCAGGAACGGGGTCATCGCGTCAATATATGTCTGCGGCGTGACCTGCGAGGTGACTACCTTCGCGCCGCCGCGCATCGCCGCGTAGAACGCGGGGCCGTCAAATGCAGCGTCTCCGGAATCGAGCGGCGACTTGCCGTCCACCATGTAGGTCAGCGGCAGATCTTCAATCTCCCACTTTTTTAAGTCAGCCGGTTCAAGATTCGCGGATGTATCTGTCATTATGATATACATAATATTTTTCTCCTTGTCATCTAATGAGCATCATTAGATTAACATATCCTCAACATTAAGTCAAGTAGATGCCAGCACGAGATTATTTACAATCCGTGAATTTTATGCTATAATGACAACATACATCGATAAGGGAGCTATGGATACATGGGATACGACAAAGCACTTATAGCCGGAAAGCTGCGCCGCTGGGAAAAATATCTTGAGCGCTTCCGCCTCCCCGCATGGGACGACATTCCGGATTTTGGCCTGTACATGGAGCAGACGGTGCAGCTGCTCAAGCAGTATCTTGATTATATGCCTCCGGAGCTGAAGGAGGAACAGATAATCACCGCCGCTACAATAAATAACTACGTCCGCACGCGCGTCATGCCGGAGCCGATAAAGAAGAAATATTACCGTCAGCACATCGCGTATCTTATCATGATATGCACACTCAAGCAGAGTCTCAGCATTGCGATGGTGCAGAAGCTGATCCCGATGGGCTTGTCCTATGAAGAGCTGAGGGCGCGCTATGAACGTTATTCCCAGCGCCATCAGGTGACTGCGGGATACTTTGTGGATCAGGTGCGCATGGCCGGTGCTGTCCTGCTGAACCACGAAGACCGCACGGAGCTTGCCGTGCAGAATACGGACGAGCTTATCGCGGCGTCCGCGATAATAAGCGGATTTGCGCGGCTGCTGTCCGAAAAGCTGATACTGCTCGACGGACGCGATCTCACAAACGGCGGCAGTATAGAAATTGACAGATAAATGTATAGCCGAAGGTATGATGGGCATCATTCCTTTGGCTATATTTTTTGTAAGAATACGGCAGCGTGCAGGAATATTCCATCGGATTTTTGGTCGTCAAGATGCACAAAATTCATTTTCAGACGTAAAAATTGTTAAAAATGCCGAAACTGTCCATCTTGAACGCAGCATGTATTCCTGCTAATATGAAGCCGTGGATGGCAGACATCCAAAATAAAAATTCAGGAGGTCATAACATGGACATTGAATCCCGTTGCCCGGCAACCGAGCAGGAGCTGGCCACGCTGGACGCATATTGGCGCGCGGCCAATTATCTCTCCGCCTGCCAGCTTTATCTGCTTGACGATCCTCTGCTGCAGAAACCGCTCACCGAAGAGAGCATCAAGAAAAAGATCGTCGGCCACTGGGGCACCGTGCCCGGTCAGAACTTTATCTACGCTCACCTCAACCGAGTTATCAAAAAATATGACCTTGATATGATATATATATCCGGCCCCGGCCACGGCGGAAACGCCATGGTCGCTCAGGATTGGCTGGACGGCAGCTATCAGGAGGTTTACCCCAACATCTCCCGCGACAAGGAAGGCATGCAGAAGCTCTTCAAGCAGTTCTCTTTCCCCGGCGGCATCCCCTCCCATGTTGCGCCCGAGACCCCGGGTTCCATCAACGAGGGCGGCGAGCTGGGCTACTCCCTCGCCCACTCCTTCGGCGCCGTGACCGATAACCCAGACCTCATCGCAGCCTGCGTCGTCGGAGACGGCGAAGCAGAGACCGGCCCGCTCGCAACTTCCTGGCAGCTCAACAAATTCGTCAACGCCAAGACTGACGGCGCCGTGCTGCCTATACTCCACCTCAACGGCTACAAGATTGCAAACCCCACCCTCTTCGCGCGCATTTCGCATGAAGAGCTTGAGGACTTCTTCCGCGGCTGCGGCTGGGAGCCGCACTTTGTCGAGGGCAGCGCCCCCGCCGAGATGCACCGCCTCATGGCGGACACTCTTGATGAGTGCATCGAGAAGATCCTCGCCTATCAGAAGGACGCAAGAGAGAACGGCAACATGAACCGCCCCCGCTGGCCGATGATCGTTTTCCGCAGCCCGAAGGGCTGGACAGGTCCGGCATATGTTGACGGCCTGAAGGTCGAAAACTACTGGCGTGCGCACCAGGTTCCCATCCAGCCCGATTCCCCCGAGCATATCCGCCAGATCGAGCAGTGGCTGCATTCCTATCATCCCGAAGAGCTGTTCGACGAGAACGGCACTCCCGTGCAGGAGCTGCTCGACTTCCCGCCCAAGGGCACCCGCCGCATGGGCGCGAATCCCCATGCGAACGGCGGTCTGCTGCTGAAGGATCTGCGCATGCCCGACTTCCGCGAGTACGGCGTGGATATTCCCTTCCCCGGCAGCGTCGAGGCGCAGGATATGTCCGTACTCGGCGACTTCGTGCGCGATATCTACAAGCTCAACGACAAGGAGCGCAACTTCCGCTCCTTCGGCCCCGACGAGACGAACTCCAACCGACTGAACGCGGTATTTGAGGAAACCGACCGTGTCTGGAACGGCGAAGCCTACGACACCGACGATCATCTCGCCCCCGACGGCAGAGTCATGGACTCCATGCTCTCCGAGCACGTGTGCGAGGGTATGCTCGAGGGCTACCTGCTCACCGGCCGCCACGGCTTCTTCAACAGCTATGAGGCATTCATCCGCATAGTTGACTCCATGTTCTCGCAGCACGCAAAGTGGCTCAAGGTCTGCAACCAGCTCCCCTGGCGCCAGAAGATCGCGTCTCTCAACTACGGCCTCGCCTCCAACGTCTGGCAGCAGGATCACAACGGCTTCACGCATCAGGACCCCGGCTTCCTCGACCACGTCGCCAACAAGAAGGCCGACGTTGTCCGCCTGTACCTGCCGCCGGATGCAAACTGCCTGCTGAGCTGCTTTGACCACTGCATCCGCTCCCGCAACTACGTGAACGTCATCGTCGCTTCCAAACATCCGCGTCCCCAGTGGCTGACTATGGAGCAGGCCGTAAAGCACTGCACTCAGGGCATCGGCATCTGGCAGTGGGCATCCACCGACGAGGGTCAGGAGCCTGACATCGTCATGGCCTGCTGCGGCGACACGCCGACGCTTGAGACCCTGGCCGCCGTCACCATCCTGCGCAGCGCGTTCCCCGAACTGCGCATCCGCGTTGTCAACGTCGTTGACCTGATGCGTCTCCAGAGCGAGGAGCAGCACCCGCACGGCCTGTCGCAGAGAGATTACGACATGATCTTCACCACCGACAAGCCCATCATCTTCGCCTTCCACGGCTATCCCAGCCTCATCCATGAGCTGACTTACAGACGCCACAACAAGAACATCCACGTCCGCGGCTACATCGAAGAGGGCACCATCACCACGCCCTTCGACATGAGAGTCCTTAACAGACTGGATCGCTTCAACCTCGTCATGTCTGCGGTCTATAATCTCCCGCAACTTGGCAACCGCGGCGCGTACCTCGTCCAGCAGATGAAGGATAAGCTCGTCGAGCATGCTCAGTACATCGCTGAGTACGGCGTAGACCTCCCCGAAGTCGCTAACTGGAAATGGACTGAGAAGTAAAATAAAGCGAAAAATTCCTCGCCATTGCTGGGTGTACGCACGACAGTATTGCGCTAAGATTGACGAAGCGGCACGAAACCGCATGGAGCTGATCGTGCCGGAGTTGGCGAAGCGAAACGGCGTGACCGAGAAACTGAAAGCCGACACCAAATGGAATGGGTACGGCAGATGAACGCTTGCAAGGCACAGGCAGAGGAAATTGTGAAAATCGAATTGATTTATGATTGAGCGAGGAAGTCCGGGCAGAAAACTGTTCGGACTTTTCTCATATAGTCCAAAATGACGGTAGAATTGTTCACAAGTTTTATGGTATAATTTAAATACGAACTTGAGCAACAAATCGGAATTTGGAGGTGTGAATATATGGCAAGTGCGTATTACAAACCTTGCAAGGAATTTGATATTTGCAATGAGCTGATTGAAAAGTATTGGGAATCAAAACAATATGACAAATGCTTTGAAGGCCATTTGGTATTGGCAGAGCAGGGCTATCCCCTTGCTGAATGTCAAATAGGCTATTTCTATTACGAGGGACTTGGTGTGGAAAAGGACTTGGAAAAGGCACTATATTGGACTCGCCGTGCCGCAGAGCATGGTGATAGAGATGGTCAATACAATTTGGCAGAGTTTTATGAAGATGCAATCGGAGTAGAACGAGATATCGAACAGGCTAAGCATTGGTATCGACTTGCTGCATTGCAAAACGATGATTTGGCAATCGAGAAATGCAAAGAGCTTGGAGTTTCATTCTAATTGCACATCGCGGCATAATGAACAGTTCGTCAAATTCCAGTTTATCTGTTAAACCCTCTGAAAACGCTGTATTTTCAAGGCATTTCGCCTATCTTGTGTTCCAACCTTATGTATTTTCCCTTGTTTTTGCCCTTACGAGCCGAAACAAGGGAAAGTTTTTTACTCTCCGCCGACCACCTTATCCAGCAGTCTTGCGGAAGTACGCTTCGCTTCCCTTGTAGCGTGAGCGTAAATATTCATTGTGGTACTGACATCGGCATGTCCGAGAAGCTCCTGCACATCCTTCGGCGCTGCCCCGTTTGAGAGCAGATTGCTCGTGAATGTGTGACGAAGTTGGTGGAAATGAAAGCCCTCCAAGCCCTCGACCTTTCTGCTTGCCGTCCTGCACATAATCCCTACCGTACTCGGTGATTCGTATGCGCCGTCAGGTCTGAGGCAGACAAAGGATATTTCCTTGTACCCCTCTGGGATTTCATCTGTCCTCGGCAGGCTGTAAACCTCGTAGTAAGTACGGTCTTTTTCCTTCACCTCGGTGTAGTAGTTGAGGTGGTAAAGCCCGCCATACTGGAGGCGGTTTTTGTGCTGTTCGGTTTTCGCCGCTTTGAGGATCGCCGCCAGCGTGTCGCAGAAGTCCACGGTACGGACTTTCTTCCGTTTGGTCGCTCCTATCTCGGTTTTATGCCTTGCCCCGTTGTAGCGCATACTGCGGCGCACCGTAAGGTACTGCTTGTCAAGGTTGACATCCTGCCAAGTCAAGCCGCAGACTTCGCCGATGCGAAGCCCCGTGTAGTAGGCAATCTGAATGGGCAGTAAAGCGGGGTTATCTTTCTTTTTCAGAAATTCCTCCAGCTTCAGATATTGCTCATGGCTGAGCGTGGGTGTGGAATCGGTATTGCCGTCCTCGTCCGAAAACAGGTCATAGTCCTCTTTTTTGCCCCGCCATACCACATACTGCATCGGGTTGAAGGTAATCAGCCGTTTGGGGAATACCGCAAAGTGGAACGCTCCTTGCAGGACTGCCGAGAACAAACGCAGATACCCTTTGCTAAGTGCCTTTGCCGTTGTACCGTCGGGATTTGTCCCGCCGAAGCTGAGAAAATCCATATACGCCTGCAAATGGTCGGCGGTGACGGTTTTCAGCTTTCGGCTGCCGATAGGGTGCTGCTTGATACGGTTTACCGTACCCTGATATGCCATTACCGTACCGTTGCTGAGACTGCCGGGCTTTAGTTCTTCCTCCACCCACATATCCAGCAGCATTCCCACCGTGGCGTTTTCAGACTTTGCAACGAATTTCTTTTCCTCGTAGTCCTCCATCGCCTTGCGGAGCAGGGCTTCCGTTTCGGATTTGCTTTCTGTTCCCACGAATTCACGCTGTACCAGATTGCCGCTTTCATCTTCGATATAGAAGCGGTAGTACCACTTTTTGCCTTTCTTTCTTACAGAACCTTTTGCCATAGATAAAAACTCCTTTCTATCCGTGGCAATCGGGACTGTGACATATGGTGTGCGTAAAGTAAAGAATGTCACTTTTGCCGGTTGGTTTCAATCGGCATATTTTTTTGTCAAGGTGCCACGGAATTTTCTTTTTCGGCAAGCCTGTTTTCGGCTTCCGTCACTATCCCGAAGAGGTCGCCCATAGATACTTTGGTGCGTCCCTCATCGTAGATATGTAAAATTCCGTCTAAAAAACGCTTCATATCTTCGATAGGTATTTCCATTTCTTTGCGGTAGACCCGTTCTTCGATTGCGCCCACCTCAATCGCATACCGCATAATCGACTGCTTCAAGCCCTCGTCCTCCGCCACACGGTCAACCTCCGCCATAGCGTTGGCAAAGTAGTGGCACAGCACCGAGTACAGGTCAATCATCTTGCCGAGGAAGGTGGTAAGAAGCTGCTGGTGCGGCTCTCCGCTGACCGTGGAGGAAACCGTATCAAGGTACTTTTTGATATGCTCCTCAATGTCCTTTTGGCAGAGCGTGCGGGCATCATATTCCTTTTCCTCGGAAAGCCCTGTCAGCCATTCGGGAGTGGTAAGCAGCGCATCGGCAAGACCGTTGATAATCATAGTACGCTTCGGGTCAACGCCGTCTGCTTCATACCGCTGAATGGTGGATTTGTTTACGCCGATACGCTTTCCAAGCTCAGGCATGGTAAGGTTTAGTTCTGTTCGGCGCTCTTTTACCCGTTCACCGACTTGTTTTGCGGTGAATTCAATTTCTTTTTTCAAGGTTTTCACCTCCTGACGAGTATCATTATAGCACATCAAAATGCAGATTGCAACCCTGAAACGGGATAAATATTAAAAAAAATCCTAAACAGTTGCAAAACAGGTTGACACGAGATTGCAAAATAAGTATAATTAGGATTGTACAGTTGCAAAACAAGTATTTCAAAAGGAGGATGAGATAATGAACGCAGTTAAAATAGGTATGACCATCGAGGAAGCCGCCGAATGTACGGGTATCGGCAGGAACACCATGCGGAAATTGGTGGACTGGGGCAAGCTGCCTGTCTTAAAGGTAGGGCGCAAGACCATTATCCGAAGGGACACGCTGGAGCGTTTTATGACGGTCAATCAAGGCAGAAATCTTCTCAATCAGAATGATGTCCGCCGAGTAGATTGACCGTTCTTAAAGCCCTCGGCGTTTGAGAGCGAAATACACCCCTCGCACAAATCTGTCGATTTGTACTCAGGGTATTTCGCCCCTGCGGGGAGCTACCGTATCAACGCTTGCAGGAAATCCCTGCCGCTTTTGATACGGCGCTGTTCCGTCAGCAAAGCCGCCGAAACAGCAGCAACCGTCAAGACGGTTGCAAAATGAGAACGGTATATTTTAAAGAAAGGTTGGATTATGGCAAGACACAGCTTCATACAGATGTCGAAGCTGCCTAATGTCAAAGGACGAATATCGTATATCACCAGCCACGCAAGACAGGAAAATCTGTACGCCACTTACCGCACCGCCGACAATGCCTTTTGGAATAATCTCGCAAGGGAGAGCCGGCAGGAGTTCCAGCGCAGCGGCGCAGAGGGGAAATGTATTGAGGCAAGGGAGCTGATTATCGCCCTGCCCGAAGTTTACACGCAGTACGAGCCGCAGCAGGTGCTTGAGGATTTTACAGATGAGTTCCGCAGGCGGTACGGCGTGGAATGTGTGTCGGCATTGCACCACAATAAGCGCAAGACCAATTACCACATTCATCTGATTTTCAGCGAAAGGAAGCTGCTTCCTGAGCCTGATGTGAAGATTGCCACAAGAAGCGTATTCTTTGACGAAACAGGCAAGCGGGTACGCACCAAGAAGGAAATCACAGGTGAGGACGGGCAGATAAGAAAAGGCTGTACCATTATCAAAAAGGGAGAGGTTTACGAAAGCCATCTGTTCACCGTAAAGGATGACCGCTTCAAGAGAGAGCCTTTTCTTCGGGAGGTAAAAGAGGATTATACAAACCTTATCAATCTCCATATTGAAAACCCTGAACAGCACCTGAAGGTATTTGACAAAAACAGCGTGTACCTGCCGACAAAGAAAATAGGCAAGAACAATCCCAAAGCCGAAGAGATTGCAGCCGACAACGCTACAAGGCAGGAATGGAACAGGACAGCGGACATGGCACTTGTATCGGGGATTGAGGAGGCTAAAATACTGGAAATCAAACAAACCGAGATACACGACAAGGTTAGCCAATCCATTAAAAGCGAGGGCTGGCTGCCGAATCTGTTCCGCCGTATCGTGAACAAGGCGAAGGACATTTTACAAAACCTTATCCGTGAATACGGGATACCGCCGAAGCCCACGCTGGATATTGATATGACAGAGTTCTGCACCATGCGGAATCTAATGATACGGGTGCAGGATGAGGCAAGAGGGATTAGGAATTTGCAGGACAACATTCTGCCCAAGCTGAAAACACAGCTTGCAGAAACAACAGGGATTTTCAAGGGCAAGGAGCGCAAAGCCCTTACCGAGCAGATACAGCAGACGGAGCAAGAAATTGACCGCAGGCTGGATAAGCTCCCCGATATTCTCAGGGAGGACGGTTATCCCGATGTGCAGGCATTCATGGCGACCTATCGGGAGGCGGAAGCCGTTGTGGAACAATACAACCGTGACCTTGCCGAATGGGAGCGTCAGGTGAAACAAAAGAGCAGACCGCCAAGACCGCCCGAAAAGGAGAGCGTCCGAAACAGGCTCAGACAGTTGCAGGAGCAGGGCAGACAGCAAAAGCCACGAAAGAAATCCTTTGACAGAGGCAGCCGATAGGCGAAGAAAAACCGCCGCTATGGTTTTACCCATACACGGCGGCATACATATAGAGATTAGTTTTCCTGTTTCTTTATAACGGTTACTTTCAAGTTCTCTGCTTCTATCAGCGTTTCCTGCTTGCACTTCGGGCAGTAGAGAGGATAGTTTTTCAAGACCGTATCATATCTTGTTCTGTCACGGGTTTTGTTGCCACAAACAGGACATAATATCCATTCGGCTTGTTTCTGCATACACTCACCAATCCTTACGGTATTTCGTCAATTAACGTTACCGTCCATTTTCCATCTAACTGTTCAATATCCCAACGTGAATATGCTTCTCCGTTACCAGAAATGAGAGTATCATCCTTATCGTAATAATCGGCTGAATATTTCACCCAGATATATCCCTTCCCATTTTCCTGTTTGGTGGTTACAAGTTCTATCGAAACATCTGCCCGAACCGCCTTATCATCAAAGAAATAGTATCTTTCTAACGCACCGCAGTCCTCTTTATTCGTACCGTCTCCTGACCCGCAGTAAGACATAATATCCTTTGCTTCTGCTATGAGGTCATTTGCGACCTTTAGCTGTGTTTCATCGGTACACTCGATTTCCATTTCATCGACCTTTTCCTGACCATAATGCTTCACAAGTGTCGAAACGCCTTTACCGCCGCAGGCGGAGAGACTGATTACCATCGTCAAGAATAGAATAGCACATAAGAATTTTTTCATAGTTGACCTCCGTTTTTAGCAGCGTTACGCTTGCTTTTTAATTTAATCCAATCCTTTGCAATGCTCTCATTGCGGTTTACTGATAGGATAATTCCAACAAGTGCCATATCGTAAATAATGAACATTCCTCCTGTTACAACGAAGGGGACGCACATAAAGAAGTTCGGAAGAACCCCAATGTCGGATAAGGCAGTGAAAACAATTCGTAAAATATAAATCAACAGCACGGTATTGGTTAGAAGTTTGCCAACCTCTGTATCCTGCTTTTTTGAAGTCCTGTAAAGGATAGCAAACAATATCCCGAATACAAACAGCAAAAATACAAGTGAAAATTTTCCGTATTCGTACAGGAGCAGGGTGATTGGGTGGTCATAGAAGTAGCTCATTACCTTCACATCAACAGGCATTCCGCTTTTTCCAATTAACTCCGCTTCACGAAACACCGAAAAGAAATCGAGCTGTTGTAAATATCCTGTATTTTCCTGCAAGCGAAAAAGATGATAAAAGCGGCTTAACAGGTACACTCCGATAATAAGAAAAATCAGCATACAAGCCACACCGAAGATATTAACACGATTCCATTTCAGCCATTTTAATTTTAACCCGCAGCAAAAGATGAATAGCTCGCAAGCCAACAGCAACACAAAAACTGGAAACGCTTGATTTATTAACGCTAAAGTCAGCGGAAAAATAGCATATAGCCAGTAATGTATGATTTTTGTCTCGCTTTCACTGTTCTTTTCATAAAACAGGATTCCGACCAAAACAATCGGATAGCATAGCAGCAGGTAGAACAGAAAACCGTATCCAAGCGGTGCAAATCCGTTCCATAATTCATAGAGTAGCCCGAAGATTGCCGCCAGTGAGAGCAGTCCGTATAACGCTCTTGGAAAGCGAATTAAGACAGTGTAATCAATAAAATACAAAAAAGCAGCAACACAAACTCCAAGCACAATACCGATTATCTTTGGTACGGTCAGGGATATTGAGGTTAGCATAGCAGAGATTAGAATACCACTCAGCAGCAACACGCCTGCTATGAGCAGCAACAGCCAATTCACTTTCGGGCGGTGGACAATATCAAGCTCTGTCCCAACTACATCTGCATCGCCCATTTCTTCAATGGCTTTTCTCATTGCTTCTTTCTGATTCAGACCGTTTTCCCGCAAAGCATCGTATTGGTCGTTTATGTGGTCAGAAAGCTCTCTTGTTGCCACAACCTTTGCTCTGCTCCAACGAATGTATCTTTGAACATCCTTGATATATTCTTCGGGAGAATTATATTCCTGCAAGCAAAACACCCCCCGACAAAACCTTATTGACTGCGGCAGAGTAGCTTTCCCACTCAGACAGCCGCACCACAAGAAATCTTTTCCCTTCATCTGTAATCCTGTAATATTTTCTTGTTTTCCCCGCAACAGTTTCTCCGTCATAGGACACAAGATACTGCTTTTGCTCTAAGAGATGGAGCAGAGGATATAATGTTCCTGCTTTCAATTCAAAAGTATGGTCGGATTGCTTCGCAAGTTCTTCTATCATCTGATACCCATACATATCTTGTTTTTCAAGCAGCTTCAAAATCAGCATATCTGTATTCCCTGAAATCAGAGATTTATCAATTGCCATATATGTCCCTCCTTGTATCGACAGTCTACATATCGATTATATATAGATTGCCGATATAAGTCAAGAGGCAACAGACAACATTCATAAAAAGTTTGCTTTTGGATTGCCAAACCCTATGTTTTCAGCATAATCTCTCTACTGTAGCGCTTTTAACCCACAAATGCCTTGTGTTAAGCCATATTCTCGTCATAAAATACGAGGGGTAAGGCATTTACACCTTTACCCCTCGCTTTGCGTTACCGCCAGTCTGCTATGCGAAGATGATTTCTTTATTCACAATCTCCATCGCACAAGCCCGTATATTATTCATTCTCCTGACCCATTCTAAGGCGTTTTCCGCCTTTAATTGTTCCGTGATACCCTGTGCCTGCTTCATGCCATCTATGAGCCGTTCAAAGCGTTCCTGCGCCTGTTCGTTGATGCCGGAAAGATAAGTGTTGAGCTTACCGCTGGTCAGAAGTGTTGTGTAGGTTGCTTTTCTATGTTCTTTCAGGTAGCGTTTGTGCCGCTGTCCCCATATCCCGATAGGCTTTTCTTCTTCGGGTGGCAAGCTAAGGCACGGCAAATAGTATTCGCCTTGCAGTTCATACCAAAGACCGTTGTTTTCATCATAAATGTACTTGTCCATCTTGAAATCCTCCAGTATAATATATTCGCACATATGTCACAGTTTCCCGATTGCCACTTGTTTTTATAGCTTGTTATCAGATTTTTCTTCCCTTATTTTTGCCCTTATGAGGTGGCGAGGGAAGCATAAACGCAAGTGAAATCGTATAAAGGGATAAGGCGGACACATTGCGATAAATCCTTTGTTTTCAAGCGTTTTGGAGGATTTTATTAAAGCCCTATGAGGGGCAGTAACCACTTATGAAATCGTGGTTTTCAAATTCCAGTTTGGCGAACTGATAAAAACCCTTTAGGAACTAAAGGGCGCACTTCTATACTCTCCTAACGGGAGTATCGTGCGTCCTGCGGAGCTTCATTCTCCGTCAGCAGGAGGATACTGCATGACCGAGAATGTTGCGTCACTTCGTTCCGTCAAGGTGGCTACACCCCCTTGCGCTGCTAAAGCGGCTACCCCCTGTGGGCTTGCCGTCCGCAAACGGTTTTGACAAACCGTTTGCCGCCAGCAAGTTTGAAGATTAGACATAAACAAATCCTCCGCATGGTCTAAGCCATACGGAGGAATAACTGTTTTACGGACACCCGTCTATACGGGCGAGGAATTTTTTATACCTTCTTTCTATACTCCTTCGGCAGACAGCCGTAGGATTCCTTGAACGCGGCCGTGAACTTGCTCTGGCTCTCATAACCCACGAGCCGCCCGATCTCCGCTATGCTCATGTCGGACTCGTGCAGCAGCGCCGCCGCCTTCTTCATCCGGTGCTCCTTCATATGCGCCGCAATCGATTCTCCGTAGACGGACTTGAACACGGCCTTGAGCGTCGTCGGGTTCATCAGATACTTGTGCGACAACTCCTCGATCGTGAAGCGGCGCTCCATGTTCGACGCGAGCAGATCGTGTATCTCGCGGATCACGCGCACCTGCTCTGCCTGATACTGTGTCATCTGGTTGCGTCCGGAGGGTTTCAGCTTCGCCAGATACAGCAGCAGCTCCAGAGTCTTGACTCTGAGATAGGCGTTCCGCAGTTCCTCCGGCTGATCATAAAACGCGGAGAAAATGCTCTCGGTCTGCTCGTTGCCCGTATGCGGGAAGCAGCCCGCGCCGCAGAGCCTGTCTTTCAGCAGCTTCGGTGTCACGCCGGAATCCGCGATCAGCTCCGGCTCCGCGCCGTCCGCCAGCTCTATGCACAACAGCTCGCAGCGGTCATTCGGGAAATAGAACTCCGCACTTGCCAACAGCTCGCTGGGGCAGACGCAGAAATCGCCCGCCCCAAGATTCACGCTGCTGCCCGCGGCCGTTTTCCAGCCGACGCGCTCCGCGCGGCAGTACAGCACAGCAAGCTCTCCCGCGGCATACTCCGGCATCGCGTCATCCGGCAGCAAGAGGAAGTATGCCCGCACGCCCGAAAAAATTTCCGCCGCGAGCATCACTCCTCCTCCTCGCGCCACTCCGGGCACGCGATGTCCATGACCTGCTCTATCATCTCATGTAGCAGGCGGCTCTGCGCGTTGTCCGCCGCGTGATAATACACTTCCTTGCCCTCGCGGCGGCTGACAATCAGGCCGCTGTCGCGCAGTGTGCGCAGGTGATGAGATACGGCAGGGCTTGACATATCCAGCATTACCGCGATATTCACGACGCACTCGTCGCAGTGGCACAGCAGCCAGAATATCCTCACGCGCGTCGTATCGCCCAGCTGGCGGAACACATCCGCTATAGTCTGGAAATTATCCACGCGCTCAAGCACTTCACGTATCTCCGCCGTGTTCATTTTTTCTTCGCCGTGATGATGCGGCAGTTCGGTCTTCGCCATGCTTACTCCTCCGTTTTCGCCCGTTCGGAAACGCTTTTTGCCCCTTTGGACATGAGTTTACCGAAGGGATTGACTTTCCTTTTCGCGCATATTATACTACGGCCATGATGATTAAACAAGTGCTTAATCATGAAATGATTTGCACGCCACGCAGAAAGGAGAACATTCTCAATGAAAAAGACTTACAGTATTGAAGTGGACTGCGCCAACTGCGCAAATCTTATGGAGGAAGCCGCCAAGAAGACCCCCGGTGTCGCCTCCGCGGTCGTAAACTTCATGACCCAGAAGATGACAGTGGAGTTTGAAGAAGGCCAGGATGCAAAGGCAGTCATGAAAGAAGTGCTCAAGGCCTGCAAGAAGGTCGAGTCTGACTGCGAGATCGAGCTTTGATTTTACCGGAAGCGCCCATCCGCTCCTGCGGGTGGGCGCATTGACCGGTCAAACGATTAAATGAACGTTTAATTATAAAGGAGATGCTCCGTAATGTCCAAGAAGCAGAAAAAGATGCTGACACGCATCATCATTGCGGCCGTAATGCTCATCGCACTGCGCTTCATCCCCGTCACCGGCCTGCTTCGTCTGGCGCTGTATCTGGTCGTATACATCATCATCGGCTACGATATACTCCGAAAGGCCGGCAAGGGCATACTCAACCGCCGCGTATTTGACGAGAACTTCCTGATGGCCGTCGCCACGGTCGGCGCGTTTGCGCTGGCGATATATGAGCGCAGCGGCGACTACAACGAGGCTATCGCCGTTATGCTGTTTTACCAGATAGGCGAGCTGTTCCAGAGCTACGCCGTCGGCAAGAGCCGCAAGAACATCAGCGCGCTCATGGATATCCGCCCCGATTATGCCAACATTGAGCGCGACGGCAAGCTTGAAAAGGTCGATCCCGATGAGGTCGCTGTCGGCAGCATCATCGTTGTGCAGCCAGGCGAAAAGGTTCCTATCGACGGTGTCATCGTTGAAGGCAGCTCCTCGCTCAACACCAGCGCACTGACCGGTGAAAGCCTCCCGCGCGACGCCAAGCCCGGCGACGATATTATAAGCGGCTGCATAAACATGACCGGCGTTCTGAAAGTCAAAACCACCAAGGAGTTCGGCGAGTCCACCGTCTCCAAGATACTTGAGCTTGTCGAAAACTCCAGCTCCCGCAAATCCCGCTCCGAGGCGTTCATCTCGAAGTTCGCCCGCGTATATACCCCCGCCGTTTGTTACAGCGCGCTCGCCCTCGCGGTGCTGCCGCCGGTAGTCCGTCTCATCACCGGACTTGACGCACAGTGGGAACAGTGGATATACCGTGCGCTGTCCTTCCTCGTTGTCAGCTGCCCCTGCGCGCTCGTCATCAGCATCCCGCTCAGCTTCTTCGCCGGCATCGGCGGCGCGAGCAAGGAAGGTGTCCTCATCAAAGGCTCCAACTATCTTGAGACTTTGTCTCAGGTCAAGACTGTTGTGTTTGACAAGACCGGCACGCTGACCCAGGGCGTATTCGAGGTCAGCGCCGTGCATCACACCCCCATCGAGCAGGAAAAGCTGCTTGAGTACGCAGCTCTCGCCGAGTGCGCCTCCTCACATCCTATCAGCAAGAGTCTCCAGCGCGCCTACGGCAAGGAGATCGACCGCAGCCGCGTCACTGATATTGAAGAGATCAGCGGCCACGGCGTTATCGCCAAGGTTGACGGCGTTCAGGTCGCTGCCGGCAACGACAAGCTCATGGAGCAGCTGAACATCCCCTACCAGAGCTGCCGCAGTATCGGCACAATAATCCATATGGCGCTTGACGGCAAGTACGCCGGACACATCGTCATTTCCGATATCGTCAAGCCGCACTCCAAGCAGGCCATTGCAAACCTGAAGCATGCGGGCGTTGAGAAGACCGTTATGCTCACCGGTGACATGAAGAAGGTCGCCGACTCCGTCGCAGCCGAGCTCGGCGTTGACGAGGTGTACAGCGAACTGCTTCCGGCCGGCAAGGTCGAGAAGGTCGAAGGGCTGCTCGCGGCCAACAGCGGCAGCGCTAAACTCGCCTTCGTCGGTGACGGCATCAACGACGCTCCTGTTCTCAGCCGCGCGGACATCGGCATTGCGATGGGCGCCATGGGCTCCGACGCCGCTATCGAGGCTGCCGACGTTGTGCTCATGGACGACGATCCGCTCCAGATTGCAAAGGCGATCAAAATATCCCGCAAGTGCATCCGCATAGTATATGAGAACATCGGCTTCGCGCTGGTCGTCAAATTCGGCTGCCTGCTGCTCGTCGCTCTCGGTATGGCCAACATGTGGGCCGCGATATTCGCAGACGTCGGCGTTATGATAATAGCCGTTCTCAACGCGATCCGCGCCCTGAGAGTACACAATCTGTAACTCATATATAATTTTAAGCTCCCGTTTTTACGGGAGCTTATTTTTTATTCCGCGCCGTTTACACCGCACTCTCTGACGTATTGGTCAAACTTGTCTGTTATATACACCTGTGCCTCTAAGCCTCTCCCCTGCTCGACAAGCTCCGTGATATGCTCGCTCTGCTCTATCAGCTCATCTATGCCCCAGTATCCGGCGCAGTAGGTCCACAGATCCTGCGATATCTCGGTGAACGAATTCATCAGCAGGATGAACACCTCGTTACCGCTCAGGCGGCAGATGAGATAATGAAAGCCCTTGGTCATGCGGCCAAGCTCCGCCGCCGTCAGATCCTTGCCGCGCATCGTCCGGAATGTGGCGATATACTCGCGCAGCTTCGCTATATCCGCGGGCGTATGCTCCTTCGCAAGGCGGATGAGTGCGCCGCCCTCGATGGCGTTACGCGTCTCGACCAGCGAGACGATGCGCTCGCGCGTCAGGTGTCTCCCGCCGGTGCGCAGTATCTCATGCAGCGTGTCGTAATTTCCATTCGCGGCAAAGTCGGCGACATAAGTCCCGTGCCGCGGAATTATCTCGACAAATCCCGCCCGCTCAAGCTCCTTTATCGCAAGATGCAGCGCCGACTGGTTCACGCCCGTCTGCTCGGCCAGCAGCCGTTCGCTCGGCAGCTTCTCGCCGGAGCGAAGCTCGCCAAGGAGGATTTTGGATTTTATCTCGTCAAAGAAATACTCCTTCGGCGACGGTATGCTTATTTTCTCAAAGGCCATGCACGGTGCCCTCCCGTCTGTGATTATTCACTATAAATCACAGGGACATTATGCCGTCAATGGCTCGGTTTGTCAAGAATATCAGTCCATTTCAAATTGACACAAAACCGGCAATATGATATCATCCAAGCCGTGATTATTCACGGTGAATAGATTTGGGAGGGAAATATGAAAGATTTAAAACACCTCATATATTTTGAGAGTCTCCTTGCCGACGCGAACAACGAGCTTGTCAAACAGGCCGCGGCGGACGGCAAAAAGGCGCTGGGCTACACCTGCTATTTTGTCCCCGAAGTCCTGCTGAACCTGCCCGGCTGCTTCTCCGTGCGCCTGCGCGCCCCCGGAACCGGCAGCACCGACATCGGCACCTACTACATGACCAACAAGACATGTCCCTTCACCCGCAGCATCCTTGAGCGCAGCATCGAGGGTGGATACAACTTTCTCTCCGCGATGATGTCCTCCGAGACCTGCCAGATGATGCACCGCGCGCACGAATATTTCGACATTCTCGGCCTCGTGAAGCCTGTGAACCCCCAGTTTTTCATGAGCATGATGGACGTCCCCTTCGTCACTACGCCCGCGGCCTATGAGCATTATGAGGAGCAGCTGCGCAAATACATACTCCAGCCACTCAGCGAGGTCTACGGCATCGACGTCTCCGAGGCCGCCCTCCGGCAGGCGATAGACGAGCACAACGAGATATGCCGCATCATCACCGAGATCGGCGAATTCCGCAAGCTTGAAAACCCGCCGATAACGAGCTATGAGTTCCATGTGATACAGCTTGTCAGCGAATGCTGCCCGCAGTATCTTGTGAAAGACATGCTCCGCGAGACTCTGGGGGAGATAAAGACCCGCGAGCCTGACCCCAAGCCCGCGTACAGGGCACGTATCGTCGTTACCGGCTCCGAGGTCGATGATCCGGCCTTCACGAAGCTTCTTGAGAACTGCGGCGCATACGTCGTCGCCGACCGTTACTGCTACGGCTCCCTCCCCGGCCGCGAGGAGATAATCATCCGCGACGGCGAGAGCGCGCTGACCGCCGTCGCCCGCCACTACCTCAGCACCAGCGAGTGCCCCCGCTTCATGAACAAGGAGAAGCAGGAGCAGCGCCGCCGTTATCTCAAGCAGCTCGTAAACGATTATCACGCCGACGGCGTGCTGTACCTCCAGATGAAGTTCTGTGAATTCTGGAGCTATGAGCGCGTCATGGGCGTACATGACATGGTCGAGAAGGAGCACATCCCGTGCATCGGCGTCGAGAAAGAGTACACCATGGCATCTGCCGGTCAGCTCCGCACTCGGTTCCAGGCCTTTGTTGAGAGCATCGAGATCAAGAAAATTCAGGGAGGTAAGCAGTGATGGCAAACGACGGAAAGCGTTTCATCAAGGGCAGCGGCATCGCAAAGCACCGCGAGTGGCGCGGCCTCAAGGATACATTCTATGACTACACGCAGTGGGTCGTGAACCTCGGGCTGCTGGTGCAGTTCGTCGCAAAGTCTCCGGTGCGCATCATGCGCGGTATGCTTGAGTACCGCTGGCTCGGCTCCTACCTCGGCAGCCTGAACATGGTGGACAAATGCATGGCCGGTATGCGCGGCCCCGCTCTGCGCGTATCACACACGCAGATGCACGCCATCATGAAAGGCGCAACGCAGATGATCGCCGACAGCATGAAGGGCGACCGCCGCTTCGGCGACACGAAATTTGCAGACAAGTTCGTCATGCTTGAGCAGACCATGTGCCCCGAGATAATCGCCGGTTTCCCGAATCTCAAGGCTCTGCCGCTCGAAGTGCTTCAGGGGCTCCTCGGCACATACATGGATCAGAGTCTGGCACCGTTTTACATGGACGTCATGGAAAACGCTGGTCTGCCTGCCGACTCCTGCCGTCTCAGCGCGAACGCCGCCGGTGTTGCGATCAACGACGATTACCCCCAGATCGGCGCGTGCCTCGTCACGAACAATATGCCCTGCGACTCCTCGACCATGAATAGCCAGCTCATCGAGCGCCGCGTCACAATCCCCTCCATGGTTGCGGGTATCCCGATGCGCTGGGAGGACGCGGCAACAGATAAATATGCCCTCGCCCAGATGAAAGAGGTCATCCGCTTCATTGAGCAGAATACCGGCGAGAAGTTCGACGAGAAGGCGTTCTTCGAGATAATGAAGAAGCACAACGCCGAAGTACGCAATGAGTTTGAGGCGTGGGAGTACATCAAGACCCCGTATACGCCCTACGCAAACGTCATCTCCCCGCTGTTCCATGCATTCTATTTCACCTTCTCCGGCGGCCGCATGCCGTATATCGACAAGGCCGCGAAAAAGGCGCTGAAAATTGCCGAGAAAGCCTACCGCGACAAGGTCGTCAGCTTCCCGAACGCGCGCCATCGCATGATAACATGGGGCGGCCCCGGCTGCTACTATGTTGATTTCAACACTTGGGCGTACAACTGCTGGGGCGTACTGGTCGTGGCGCAGATGGACATGTTCTCCGGCAACGTCATAATGTCCGAGGACAACGTCGATCAGGCGCTTATCGACATTGCGCACAACTACGAGCGCGGCGTCATGCGCCGCCACCTCACCGGCGGCTACAAGCATCTGCTTGAGTTCTGGGATGAGGCTGAGGAATTCAACTGCGACATGATACTCGTCTATGACGACATCACCTGCAAGGGCGCAATGGGTCTCGCGGGCGTTGTGAACGATCAGGCCAAGGAGCGCGGCGCACATCTCGTCTGGGTGCAGAACGATATGTTCGACCACCGCACCATAAGCCGCAGCTCTATGCGCAAGCAGTTCAGCGACTACATGACCGCCGTTATGCAGGAAGAGCCGATCGACGCAAGTCTGCTCGATCTCGACGATTACGAAGGGTGGTAATTATGAAATTCAAAAAGCTTATCATTGCCTTACTGTCTCTCATTCCGGTGTCCATGCTGATATACTGGTTCAATCTCGATAACAAGCTTTTGTTCTATGTTGTCCGCCCGCTGCTGAATAAGCTCTATAACAAGCAGAAACGCGACGTAAAGCTGTAATCACACGAAAACGACGAAGCATATGCTTCGTCGTTTTTGACAATTGAAATACTTTTCTATCTGTGCGATTATAGTATAAAACAAAAATTTGAAAGGAACAGTCATGAAAAAATACGCATTGATAATGATCGATATGCAGGGCGGCTTCATCTCCCCTGCCTCGCCCATCTGCATCCCCTCTGCCGCGGCCACAGTCCCCGCATGCGCCAGAGCGATAGACCTCTGCCACGCGGCTGGCGTCCCCGTGGTATATGCCACGCGTCATTACAGAGCGGACGGCAGCGACGTTGAAAAATGCCGCTACGATGTCTGGTTCAAGGGCGGCAAGCCGCTTTCCGAGGAGTGCGCTCCCGAAATATCCGACGCTTTTTCGCCGGAATTCATCGTTCTGCCGCAGGACTACTGCATAGTCAAGCCGCGCTTCTCCGCGTTTTTTCATACGCAGGTAGACCTGATACTGCGCAGGCTGGGCGTGGATACTGTGATCCTCGCCGGAACAACCACGCCGAACTGCATCCGCAGCAGCTGCTACGACGCGCTTTCGCTCGACTATGACGTTGTCGTCCTTTCGGACTGCACATCGTCCGTGACCGACGAGGTGCAGCGTGCAAATCTTGAGGATATGGCGCGCATCGGGGCAAAGATCTGCACCGTTGACGAGCTGAGCAGCCTTATATAAGTCCGTCAGCTCTCGGCAAGATACACGCTCGCCTCGACCGACGGCAGCAGCTCATCGGTTTTCACAAGCTCCTCAATGCGCTCCGCCGTGATGATCCCGCAGTCGGCAAGCGGGGACTTTCCGCCGTTGAACGCGCCCATCATCACCGACGGCTTATCGACAGGCAGAATTCTCCGCCCGTCCTCGCATATGAGGTAAAGCCTGTATATCACATCGCGCCCGCTGGTGGCGTGGAGCGCCTGCTGGCCTATCAGCGGGAACATCTGCGTGAACTGCTCCTCCTGCGAGCACTCCAGCAGATACATTTCCCCCGCCATTGCGGGCTGTCTGCCGACCCATTTCTTATATATACGCATTTGTCGCCCTCCAATCTTTGGATAAAGCGTAACACTGCGGCGGCAAAGAGTCAATGTTTTTATCAAAGTGCCTCCGGATAAGCTGTGCTCGGTGCGGATATACAGTTGTTATGTAAACCATTTGCAGGTCTCAAGAGGTTGATACCATGAAACGAATACTTCCGCTCTGCATAATTGTTCTTGTGTGCGCTGCCGCGATACTGCTCGCGGCCAATGTGCTCGTCGGCGTCAGATCCGATGCGAAGCAGACTGAGCCGCAGGCTGACACGAATGTCAATGCCACCCCCGCTCAAGCCGGTGCACCGGCGGACAGCATTTCCGAAGAAACCGAGCTGTTCGCGTCGCTCTCATCCGCAGCGGCGGAACAGGCATATAAAGCCGCGGACGCTTACAAGGATCTTTATATTGAGCTGTTCTCCGGCGGCGGGCTGAATCTCACGCAGGACAAGCTTGCTCCGCTGGCCGCGCGTCTCGGCGAGCTTGGTTACTGCGCGTCGGCGCTCAATTGCAGCATAGCTATGACGAATCCGGCGCTGCTCAATGACTTTTTCGCCGCCGTTGACGAGGGCCGCAACGCGGATATTGCAATATACGAGCTGTGCCCTGACGCTGGCTTCCTTTGCCACACACTGCACTTCCACGGCGGCAAATATTATCTCACACGGACGCGGCTCGCGTGGCAGCATGGCAGCTCCGCACTTCAGGGCGAGACGCCCACGGTGACATATTCGGAGACCTATACGCTCACTGAGCTTTACGCCGAGGATGTCCGCCTGTGCTATGACTATTATATTCCGGACAATCCCCCAGGCACACGCCATGACGGCCACATAGAGACCTTCACGTCGATCTATATCGGACAACCATCCGGCTGAGCCGGATGGTTTTGACTGGCAAAAAATCGGGCGTACTTTTGCAGTACGCCCGATTTATCAAATTATTATATCAGCCCCAGGCACTGTACCACGCGCTGTAATCCTTGTTTGCGTTCTCCCAGCCGGAATTCATATCCAGCTTGCTCAGTACGCGCTTGTAGCCCTCGTTGTCCTCCGGATACGGGGTCGGCTTATAGTCGTTATATCCGACGCCGCCGCTCATATTCGAACTGACGCAGCACGGTATGGCATCATAGCCCTCGGTCGTGATGCTGCCGTCAACGTCACGCTTGATCGTAACCTGAATAATCGCGGTGTCCTGATCAGTGGGCTGGGTGTTGCCGCCGAAGCTCCAGTTGCCGACACTGTACATGATTATGCCGCCGTTATACTCGACGATCGGCCCGAGGACATGCGGATGCGTGCCATAGATGAGATCGGCTCCCGCGTCGATGCAGGCCTGCGCGAGGTCTATCATCTTCTGAGTCGGCTTATAATACAGCTCCTTGCCCCAGTGGAAAGCCATGACGATATACTCTGCGCCGTCGGCTTTCATCTGATTTATCGCATTCACACATTCATCCGTTGTCGGGACAAAGTAACCGTCGTTAATATTGAAGCCGCAATAGACGCCGATCTTTATGCCATTCTTAGTCGTGACTACCTGCGCCTGACCGACCTTGCCGTAGGGCAGGCCGGCGTTATCCAGCGTCGCATATGTATCCTCAACGCCCTTATCACCGAAGTCGTTGAGGTGGTTGTTCGCCGTCGTGACGAAATCGACCCCGCCCTCAAGCAGGATGTTTACATACGACGTGGGCGCGCGGAAATAAAACGTGGGGTATCCGACCGGAGACAGGCTTCTGTCAGAGAAAGTGCATTCAAGGTTTGCAAAGGTATATTCATCGTCGGCGAAGTACTGAACGGTATTTGCGAAGGGATAAGCGTAGTCATCCCCCACCTTATTGAAGTAATCCTGCGTATTCTGGTGCGGCGCAAGGGTGCAGTCGCCGATGAAGGACAGGGTGAAATACTCCGGAGTGGGTTCCGGCGTCGGGGTAGGAGTCGGCGTCGGGGTTGCTTCAGGCTCCGCGCTCTGCTCCACGGGCGGCGTCACGTCATCCGGCACGTTCACCGTGGGGTTGTACTCCGGCTGCGACACTCTGGCCAGCAGCGTAAACCAGAAAACTACCAGCAATATCGTCAGTAATCCAACGTTTACAAAAATCTTTTTCATTTTCTAACCTCAACCAACAAATAAAGCCTATACATTATAATGAAATCTCGACAATAAAGCAAGTGTCTCAGGCCGCGATTTTTCAAATTAATATAACTTAAGAATTACGCCTGTCCTCCGCATAAGCCTATGCCGCGCAGCGTCAAATAATTCGCCGCACCCCGCCGCGGAAAAAATGCGCCCCGAATAAATTCGGGGCGCTGCGCTAAGGAAAGGGATAAGGTAGGGTGTCAATTATCAGAGAAGTCCGCCGATCTGTATAAAGAGCGGAGCGAAAACAAGCGAGACAACGGTCATCAGCTTGATGAGGATGTTGATGGACGGGCCGGAGGTATCCTTGAACGGGTCGCCCACGGTGTCGCCGACGACGGCGGCCTTATGCGCATCGGAGCCCTTGCCGCCATTGTGTCCGCCTTCGATGTACTTCTTGGCGTTGTCCCAAGCGCCGCCGGCGTTGGACATGTAGATAGCCAGCAGAACGCCGGTGACCAGAGAGCCTGCGAGCAGGCCGCCGAGAGCGGCGGGGCCGAGCAGGATGCCGACCAGGAGAGGTACGACAACGGCCATGACGCCGGGGACGATCATCTCGTGCAGCGCGGCGCGGGTAGAGATGGAGACGCAGGAGCTGTAATCGGGCTTTGCCTCACCCTTGAGGATGCCGGGGATCTCGCGGAACTGGCGGCGAACCTCTTCGATCATCTTATACGCGGCCTTGGAAACGGAATCCATGGTCAGCGCAGAGAACGCAAACGGGAGCATACCGCCTATGAGCAGGCCGATAACGACATTGGGGTCGAGCAGGTCAATAGCGTCGAGCTTGACCTCGGTGGCGTAGGAGACAAAGAGCGCGAGCGCGGTGAGCGCTGCGGAGCCGATGGCGAAGCCCTTGCCCATTGCGGCGGTGGTGTTGCCGACGGCGTCGAGCTTGTCGGTTATCTCACGGACATGAGGATCAAGGCCGCTCATCTCGGCGATGCCGCCGGAGTTGTCTGCGATGGGGCCGTAAGCATCGACCGCGACAGTGATGCCGGTGGTGGCGAGCATACCTACGGCGGCGAGCGCGATGCCGTAGAGGTCGCCGGTGACGGCGTAGGAGACGTAGATACCGACAGATATCAGAACAATGGGGACCCAGGTGCTCATCATGCCGACGGCGACGCCGGAGATGATGGTGGTGGCGGAGCCGGTCTCGGACTGGGCAGCGATGCGTTTGACGGATTTATAATCATCGGAGGTGTAGACCTCGGTGACGAAGCCGATGACGAGGCCGACGATGAGGCCGGCAATTATCGCAAGAGCGTAGTATATCTTGCCGAAGAAGCTGTAGCTGAGTACGACGGACAGCACCGCGACGATAACGGCGGAAACGTAGGAGCCCATCTTGAGAGCCTTGTGGGGGTTGGAGTCATCCTTGCCGCGGACAAAGAAAGTGGCGATAACGGAACCGAGAATGCCGACAGCCGCGATTATCAGCGGAAAGATCGCACCGGCTCCGGTGAACAGTCCCTGAACGGAGACGCCCAGCGTGAGCGCGGAGACGAGCGCGCCGACATAGGACTCGAAGAGGTCAGCGCCCATACCGGCGACGTCACCAACGTTGTCACCGACGTTATCGGCGATGACGGCGGGGTTGCGGGGGTCGTCCTCGGGGATACCGGCTTCGACCTTGCCGACGAGGTCGGCGCCGACGTCGGCAGCCTTGGTGTATATGCCGCCGCCGACACGGGCGAACAGCGCGATGGACGATGCGCCGAGGGAGAAGCCGAAGAGGATGTTGTAGTTGCCGGTGATTATGTAGATAAGGCTGCATCCGAGCAGGCCGAGACCGACAACGCACATGCCCATGACGGAGCCGCCGGAGAACGCGACGCTGAGCGCCTTGTTCATGCCGCTGGTGAGAGCGGCGTTGGCGGTGCGGACGTTCGCCTTGGTGGCGACGCGCATTCCGAAGAAGCCCGCAAGTATCGAGAAGCATGCTCCGATAACGAAGCAGACGGCGGTGCCGAAGTCTATGAATATAGTGATCAGCACAAACAAAACTACGATAAATATCGCAAGTATTTTATATTCGGCGCGAAGGAAGGCACTTGCGCCTTCGGCAATAGCGGCTGCAATCTCCTGCATCCGGCTGTTTCCCGCATCGCACTTGCTGACATAGCGCGCCTTATAAAGTGCGAAGAGAAGTGCAACCGCCGCGAAGAGCGGAGTCAGCCATATCATCTTGTCCATTTTGAGTTCTCTCCTGTGTAATGAAATGTGTACCGGATATTTTGCCTTGTGTTTGTGTATTTTAGCCTATAAATCATCTTTTTTCAAGGCCGGTCGGCATCAAAATTCTGCATTTTGACGAATTTCAGTTAAAACGCTGAAATGTTAAGATAATTAACGCCGCATATAGGCATAATCAACAAATTTTTCGTATTTCTGCATGCCGTGACTTTATACATATTTTATGTTATGTCAAAAATTGTGCAGTAAAATCATTTCATGTTCAAATTTCAGGAAGATTTGATGATTTTACGTTCAAATTTTATTCGTCATATTTTACAATCTGTTGTATCATTATAACAGTTTTCACGACCCGACAATTTTTACTTGGAATTACGACGAAAGCAAGTTATAATAAAAAGATAGGAAGAGACCTTCAACGGAGGAGAGCTGACATGAACGACAGAGAGAAAAATTTCATACCTGATGAGGACGTGTATCTTTTCAATACCGGCTGCGCGCGCAAGGCGTGGCTGTGTTTCGGCTGCCGCTATATTCCGGAACTTGGGGCGCACCGCTTTGTCGTCTGGGCGCCGAATGCGCAGCGGGTCAGTCTCGTCGGCGATTTCAACTCGTGGGATCGCGCCGCGACTCCGATGGAGTACATCGACGGCGGAGTATGGGTCTGCTTTGTCGAGGGGCTTTCCGACGGAGTTCTCTATAAATTCTGCGTCACCGGCGCCGACGGGCATGAGATACTGAAGTCCGACCCCTTTGCCGCGTGGAGCGAGCACGGAGAAAACACCGCCTCCAGGGTCTGGAAAGGCGGGAGCTATAAATGGACGGACGAGAGCTATATGAGCCGCCGCGCCGCGCGCGATTTCATGCGCGAGCCGATGAGCATATACGAGCTGCACCCCGGCTCATGGCGGGAGCTGAGCGGCAAGAAGCCCGCCTACCGCGAGCTTGCCGATTCTCTCGCCGTCTACTGCAAGCACATGGGCTTTACGCATGTGGAGCTTATGCCCATCACGGAGTACCCCTACGATGGGAGCTGGGGCTATCAGGTCACGGGGTATTACGCCCCGACCTCGCGCTACGGCAATCCGGACGATTTCAAATACCTTGTGGACAAGCTGCACCATACCGGCATCGGCGTCATCATGGACTGGGTGCCCGCGCATTTCCCGAAGGACGAGCACGGGCTTGCCAATTTTGACGGCACTCCCCTCTTTGAGTGCAAGGAACGCCGCATGGCGGAGCACCCCGAATGGGGAACTCTGGTGTTCGACTATGCGTCGGATCAGGTGCAGAGCTTCCTCGTTTCGTCGGCCTGCAAATTCTTCGAGGAATATCACATAGACGGCATCCGTGTAGACGCGGTAAGCTCGATGCTGTATCTCGACTACGGCCGCCGCCCCGGCGAGTTTACGCCGAACCGAAACGGCGGGAATATAAACCTCGACGCAGTCGCATTCCTGCAGAAGCTGAATTCCACGGTGCTCGTAAATTACCCCGGCGCCGTGACGATAGCCGAGGAATCGACCGCATTCCCGAAGATAAGCGCCCCTCCGGAGGACGGCGGACTGGGCTTCTGCTTCAAATGGGACATGGGCTTCATGCACGATACGCTCGACTACATGTCCATGGACCCGCTCTACCGCAGTCATCATCACGACAAGCTCACCTTCTCGATGATGTATGCGTTCTCCGAAAACTACGTGCTCGCCTACTCGCACGACGAGGTAGTACACTGCAAGAAGTCGATGATAGACAAGATGTTCGGCGACTACGACCAGAAGTTCAGCTCGCTCCGCGCGCTGTACGGCTATCAGTTCGCCCATCCGGGCAAGAAGCTGATATTCATGGGCGGCGAGTTCGGGCAGTTCATCGAGTGGAACTGGCGGCAGGGGCTTGACTGGCTGCTGCTTGACTATCCGCGCCATGAGCAGCTGCGGCAGTATTACCGCGCGCTCAACAGGATATACACCGCCACTCCCGCGATGTATGGCCGCGACCACGGCTGGGACGGCTTCAAGTGGCTGAACGTCGACGACCGCGAGCGCAGCTCCGTTGCGTTCATGCGCATGGAGCCGGACGCCGAAAAAGGCGCGTATCTTGTCTGCGCCTGCAACTTCACCCCCGTGCGGTACGACGATTTTCAGATCGGTCTGCCCATGGCCGGTACGCTTAAAGAAATACTCAACAGCGATGACGAGCGCTTCGGCGGCAGCGGAGTGAAGAACCCCGGCGCTGTGCGGACGCGCAGAGAACCGTTTCTCGATATGAAGCATTCGGCGCGCATAGTTCTCCCGCCGATGAGCTGTGTATACTATGAATTTAAACCGAGGAAGAAATAATTTGAGGGGTGAGTATTGTGCTGCACGATGCCATGTCGTTGAATGCAGAAAATGAAAAAGCACTGCAAGATTTTCTGCTTGATATAGATTGTCTTGACGAGCTTATTCCTTGGGTCGCTAAATTCAACATTTTTGACGTTCTCAAAATATCCCGCACGGAAATTCGGCATAGTAATGTGCTTGCGTGGCTGTTAGATGCAAACGAGAACCACGGTCTGGGTGATATGTTTATCCGAGAAATAATGCAGACACTTGTCGAAGAAGATGACAGCGGCAAATTCGATGTCTTCAGACTTTTGCTGCTGGATTTTCACTCCTTTACGGTTTACCGCGAGTGGAACAATATTGACATCATGCTTTTGTCGGATGAGGAAAAAGTCGTAATAGCCTTCGAGAATAAGGTTGGTTCTCATGAGCATAGTGACCAGCTTAATCGTTATAGAAATATCCTTGAACGTGCGTACCCAGAATATGAGAGAATATGTATTTTTCTTACGCCCGAAGGAGAATTGCCCAGTGACGAAGAGAATTGGGCAGTGCTGACATATACAAATATAGTTGAAGTACTTGAAAAAACACACGACAAAGCCGAGATGTCACCGGACATAGAGCTTCTCATTAACAATTATATTGCAACTATAAGGAGGGATATCGTGGACGATCAACAACTTGCCGATATTTGTAATAAGATCTATACAAAACACAAAAAGGCGCTTGACATTATATATGAATATAGGGTCGATAACAAAGTACAGATAACGTCCGTAATAAAAGACGTCCTTCGAGAGTTTGCGGAGGAAGGTCGAATAATCTATAACGATAAGAACGTTGGATCATTTATCAGGTTTTATACGAAAGAAATGGACGAAGTAATACCCCCTCTTGATGAATCACAGCAAGATAGGGGTTCTTGGGGAGATTGCACTCTATACAATTTCTGGCTATTACGTGATGAAAACGGGTTATCAGCATGCTTTGAATTAGGCGGGGTCAACGTTCCAGATTCGCAGATGGCTGTAATGCAGGAAATAATCGATTTGGAAAAGCCAAACGATAAGAAACGTCTCCAGTTCAAGTATAAGCGTATATATAGTAAAAAATACAGAATCGACGATTCTGACGATGTTATGATGACTGCTCGTTCACAAGTTATAACTGCGGTAAATGATTTGCTGCGTTGGGAAAGACGTTTACTGGATAAGTTGAAAGAGCCTGTTTGGGTCTAATCTAGAAAATTACGAAAGGAAGTACGCCATGAAAAAAGAGTTTCGTGAAATACTGCGTGAAAAGAACCTCACCGCGCTGCCGAATGTGCTGCTGGCGTCGGCAGAGTGCGCGCCGCTGAGCAAGACCGGCGGGCTTGCCGACGTCGTCGGCACGCTGCCGAAGTCGCTTGCAAAGCTCGGCATCGACGCGCGCGTCATAACGCCGTATCACCGCGTCATCAAGGATAAATACGCCGACCGCGTGGAGCACATGTTCGACTTTTACTGCTCGCTCGGCTGGCGTCAGGCATATGTCGGCGTCGAGAAGCTGGTGCTTGACGGCGTGACGATATATCTCATCGACAACGAGCAGTACTTTGGCGATAAAATATACCGCGGCGGTCAGGCCGAGGGCGAACAGTACGCGTTCTTCTGCCGCGCCGTGCTCGACTGCATCCCGAACCTCGATTTCACTCCGCAGGTACTGCACTGCAACGACTGGCACACCGCGATGCTGCCGATGCTGGCAAAGACGCAGTATCAGGGCGGTATGCAGGCGGGACTCAAATTTCTGCTGACGATACATAACATCGCGTTTCAGGGCAAGTTCGGCTTCGACTACGTGCAGGATCTGCTGAACGTCGACAGCCGCTACTATACGCCGGAATTTATGGAGCTCAACGGTTGCGCGGACTTTCTCAAAGCCGGCTGCGTCTTTGCCGACCGCATAAACACCGTCAGCCCCAGCTACGCCTCGGAGATAAAAATGCCGTATTACGCCGAGGGGCTTGAGGGCATCCTTAACGCCCGCAGTCACGAGCTTTCGGGCATCATAAACGGCATCGACAAGAAGGTGTTTAACCCTCACGCTGACAAGCTTCTCCCCGCGACATATGACCGCGGGCACCTGAAGGGCAAGGCCGTCTGCAAGGCGGCACTGCAGGAACGGATGGGACTTGAACAGCGCCCGGACGTGCCGCTTGTCGCGATGGTCACGCGCATGACCGAGCAGAAAGGCTTCGATCTTGTTGCCTGCATACTTGACGATATCATGCAGCATGAGGACATTCAGTTCATGCTCCTCGGCAGCGGCGACGAGCGTTTTGAAAACTTCATGCGCGCGGCGGAATACCGCTACAAGGGGCGGCTGTGCGCGTACATCGGGTACAGCGAGGAGCTGAGCCATCTTGTCTACGCGGCGAGCGACTTTTTCCTCATGCCCTCGCGCTTTGAGCCGTGCGGCCTGAGCCAGATGATAGCCATGCGCTACGGCTCCCTGCCGATAGTGCGCGAGACTGGCGGCCTGCGCGACACCGTGACGCCCTATAACCGCTTCACCGGCGAGGGCAACGGCTTCTCGTTTGCAAACTACGACGCGTGGGAGCTGCGCGACGCGATACGTCTCGCTCTCAGCTGCTGGAACGACAAGGACGTTATGCGCGGGCTTATTGACCACGCGATGAAGGCCGATTTCGGCTTCGAAATTTCTGCACAGGAGTACGCAAAGCTTTATATATGGATGCTGTAAGAGAGACAGAAAACGAAAAAACATTTGAGATATACTTCGGCGGCACATACACCGAATGCTGGAGTGAGGATTACAGCCTTGCCATCCGCTACAGCAGTCGCCGGAGCGTTACGGCAAGGCGGGTAGACGGAGTCTGGCGCGCCATAGGCGGCGACGCAGAGCTATGCGCGGAGCTTGAGTCGGCATCCTGTCCGGCGGCTATGCGCGAGTATTTCAACGCAGCGGCGACGGTATATGCTGCGGCGCGGGACTGCGTTGAGCGCGGTCTGCCGTTGGAGCGTCTGTGCGAGTGTCTGCCGGTGCAGAAAGGCCCGTTTGCATCGGCGGAGCTGATGCGGCTGCTGATGGACGACTGCGGGATGAAGCTCGAAGCCGCGCTTGAGATTTGCGCGGAGTGCTGTGAAGACTGCCGCATGGCGGATGCCGACGAGAAGGAGCTGCTGCCGTACCAGCCGCGCACGGCGCATATCGTCTCGGTGCTGCGCGACGTCAGCTCAAAGCAGCTCACGGCAGTGCACGACGCGCGGAGCATCCGGTTCCGCTGCCCCGTCGGCGCCGTCAGGAGCGGCGAGGAGCTTCGGCTAAGCTTCCGTCTAGCGTCCGGAAAAATAAACAGTGCCACACTCGTTCTGTACGGCGACGATCTGGATCTTGAATACGCGATGGAAAGCTCCGGAGAGCTGTACTCCGCGTACATCGCGCCGCAAAGCCCCGCCGCACTCTGGTACTGCTTCCATCTCGACACAGACGAGGGCGAGCGCTGGCTTTGTCCGGACGGGAGCGGATATTACGGCAGGCTCTATTCCGAGCGCCGCAGCGGCTTCCGCCTGACGGTGTTCTGCCGCGACTTTGAGACTCCGGCCTGGTTCCGCCGCAGCGTGATGTATCAGATATTCCCCGACCGCTTTGCGTTCTCGGATGACGACACCGCGAGCCGCGGCATAGAGTATCACAAAAGCCTTGGTCAGACTCCGGAGCTGCACAAGAGTCTTGACGAGCCTGTACGCTACTGGCCGCGCGAATTTGAGACCTCGTATTCGCCGGACGATTTCTACGGCGGCACGCTGCGCGGCATTGAGAGCAAACTGCCGTACCTGAAAGAGCTTGGCGTGACCTGCCTGTACCTCAACCCCATCGTTGAGGCGCGCTCCAACCACCGCTATGACAGCTCTGATTATCTGAAGGTCGATCCGATCCTCGGCACGAATGAGGACTTCACGCATCTGTGCGTGACGGCGCGCGGCATGGGGATACGCATAATGCTCGACGGCGTGTATTCGCACACCGGAGCGGACAGCGTGTACTTCAACCGCTATGGTGCATACCCCGACACGGGCGCGTGCCAGGGCACGCAATCGCCGTATTACAGCTGGTACGATTTCCGCCATTTTCCGGACGACTACCGCTGCTGGTGGGGCTTCAAGGATCTGCCGGAGGTCAACGAGCGCAACGGCGCATGGCAGGACTTTGTCGTCAGCGGAGAGGACAGCGTCGTGAAAACGTGGCTACGGCGCGGTGCATCCGGCTGGCGGCTAGACGTTGCCGACGAGCTTCCGGACGATACGCTCGCGCTCATCCGCTCCGCGGTAAAGAGCGTTGACCCCGACGCGCCGGTCCTCGGCGAAGTCTGGGAGGACGCGGTGATAAAGGAGAGCTACGGCGGGCGCAGGAATTACGCCCTCGGCTACTCACTCGATTCCGTTATGAATTACCCCTTCCGCGCCGCGGCGCTGGATTTCATCCACCGCCGCATTGACGCCTTCGTTCTGCGCGATTTTCTGATCTCGCAGCAGATGAATTATCCCGCTCCGATGTACTACTCGCTTATGAACCTCCTCGGCACGCACGACACCGACCGCATACGAACCGCGCTTGCTATGAGCACGACCATCCGCGGCATGAGCCGTGAGGATCAGCTGAGGCTCCGCTTCGACGATGAGTCTCTGCGTCTCGCGCTCAGGCGCGAAAAGCTGTGCGCCGTGCTGCAGTTCGCCATTCCCGGGGTGCCTAGCATTTACTACGGCGACGAGCAGGGCATGTGCGGCGTGGGCGATCCGTTCAACCGGCTCCCCTTCCGCGAGGGCGAAACGGAGCTGCATGATCTCTACGCACAGCTTGCCAACATGCGCGGCGCGAATCCCGCGCTCTCCACGGGCGACGCGGTGTTCATGGCATATAACGCCGACATCCTGCTGGTTCTGCGCTATGTCCGCGGCGGGGTCGATCACTTCGGCGCGAGCGCTGAAAACGGCGCATTTCTGGCCGTGATAAACCGCGGCGCGGCTCAGTGCTTCGACGTGGAATGCCCCGAGGAATATGACTTCGGGCGGCTCAGCGGCGTTGCCGACGAATTCAGTGCAAAAATAATTAAGGTATAAGGAGAATGACTATGAGCGTAAAAAAACTTGGCTTTGGCATGATGCGTCTGCCCCTGCTCAACAAGGACGACGACGGCAGCATTGATATTGAACTGACTAAGCAGATGGTCGATGTGTTCATCGAGCGCGGCTTCACCTACTTTGATACCGCGTGGATGTACTGCGATTACAAGAGCGAGAACGCCGTAAAGGCCGCCGTCGTTGACCGGCACCCGCGCGACAGCTTCACTCTGACGACAAAGCTGCACAACATGTATGTGCACAGCTTTGAGGACAGGGACAAGATATTCAACGAGCAGCTGCGCAAGACCGGCGTTGAGTACTTCGACTACTATCTTCTGCACGACGTCAATGTCCACAGCTACGAAACCTACAAGAAGTATGACTGCTATGAGTGGCTCAAGGAGAAGAAGGCCAAGGGGCTGACCCGCCATATTGCGATGTCCTTCCATGACAGCGCCGATTTTCTCGACAAGGTGCTGACCGAGTGGCCGGAGATCGAATTTGTGCAGCTCCAACTGAACTATCTCGACTGGGACAGCCTTGGCGTCCAGTCGCGCCTCTGCTACGAGACCGCGGTGAAGCACGGCAAGAAGGTCGTCGTCATGGAGCCGGTCAAGGGCGGTACGCTGGCAAAGCTGCCGGAGCGCGTTGAGACCATGTTCCATGAGCACTCCCCCGACGCCTCAAATGCGTCCTGGGCGATCCGCTTCGCGGCGAGCTGTCCTGAGGTGTTCATGGTGCTCAGCGGCATGAGCGATATGCAGCAAATGCTCGACAACACCTCGTATATGCAGGACTTCAAGCCGCTCGACGACGAGGAGCGCGCCATCATCAAGTCCGCCGTTGACATCATAAACGGTACTATAACCGTCCCCTGCACCGGCTGCTCCTACTGCACCGACGGATGTCCGATGAATATCGCGATCCCCAAATACTTCTCGCTCTACAATGCCGACAAGCAGGAGTCCGCAGAGAAAGGCTGGAGCTCGCACGGGGAGTATTACTATAATCTCACCAAGAACTTCGGCAAGGCCAGCGACTGCATCGGCTGCGGCCAGTGCGAGAGCGTATGTCCACAGCACCTCCCGATACGCAAGTACCTCAAGGACGTCGCCGAGCATTTTGAATCCGAGCAGGCATAACATGCTGGTTCCAAGCAAGTATATAAAAACACAGGCAGAACGCTTAAACGTTCTGCCTGCGTTTATTTATGTTGAAAGGGAGCCGGACTTCGTGCTTGCTGCGTCGGTTTCGGGCGCGAACCTCGCCACGGAGCTGTGCTGCCAGCAGCAGGTCTACCTGATCCTAATGGACGTGCAGACGGAAAACCGCGAAAACGGGCTTATACTCAATTATTCGCAGCTCACCGGCAGCCATCTGGACATTGACGAAGGTCGGCGCGAGCTCAGGCGAACCGACAAGGACGGCAAGCAGGTCAGCTATGATCCGCCGCGCTACGAATATTCGTATAATTTTGATTTCGCCATCACGGTAGATACGCCATACTTCGACGAGATGAGTTTCCGGTTGAACCCGCGCCCAATCATCTTGGAATCTGAAGCGCCGAGTGTTTTCTCCCTCGTGCGCTCAATCGACCCCAGCTACAATATCGAGTACCGCAGATACATACAGCTTGCGGACGAAATGCGTGCCGCCGTCGATCAGGCGCGTGCCGTGAGTCACGCTGCGCCGACTGCGAACAGAGCACAAAATATTCCAACTCCTGCCGCCTCCGTTGAGTGGATCTGTCCCGCCTGCGGCGGTTCAAACACGGGGAAGTTCTGCGAATATTGCGGCACCCCTCGCCCGTAAAGCCAGCTTTCAGAAAAAAGAACAGTATAATTCCCGCCCCAGAATCGGGGCGGGAATTTGCATATTGCCGGAGCCGCAACCTCAGCACAGCTTCGATTCGGGAAAGCGATGCGGCGGAACGTAAACCCCAAATCAAAGCCCAACGAAGTAGGTTCGATTTGGAAATGAAAAACAACACCATCAGTTGATCCGACTCCATGTTTTGGCTAAGATTCCGTATGGAGATGCAGCGAAACATAAAAACTAAACTGCGAGCCCAGCAAAGTGGGTCGCAGTTTAAAAGGAAGAAGGAGCTAACATAGTACAGTTTTCGCCGCAAGGCGGAAACGGAACGGTGTTTGCTCCTTCTGACGCTGGTGCCGGTGGCGGGGGTCGAACCCGCACGGGTTATTAGCCCAACGGATTTTGAGTCCGCCTCGTCTACCAATTCCAACACACCGGCACGATGTTCAAAGTATATATCATTCGGGCGGAAAATTCAAGTAAAAATTCTTCATTCCGCGCATTTTGGATCATCTGCCGCCGCAAAACCAAAACCTCCGTAGTCACCGGAGGTTTTGGTTCATATCAATATCAGTCTATCTGGAATCTCGCCAGCATGTTCTCAACGCTGTTATCCAGCAGCTTGAGGAAGCGATCCTGCGTGATCTCCTTCGGCAGCTGCATGCCGAGATCCAGCCACTGTGAGATCAGGCCGACGATACCGTTGGCGTAAAACTCAACAACAAATTCAAAATCCGTACGGTCGATATTCTTCCCCTCGGAAACGATTATCGCAAAGCTGCGGATACATCCCTGAAGACGGCGCTTGAAATAGCGCAGCATATAAATACGGCTGTTGGAATTATAGATATTGAGCGCAAAAACACTGTTGTCCGCAAGGTACTTGAAGAACATCATGACATCATCGCGCCAATGCTCATACACTACCTCGCTGGGCAGCACACGGTTGGCGTCCTCTTCAAAGACCCACTCCAGCAGATCATACACATCGTCAAAGTGATAGTAAAACGTCTGACGGTTCACGCCGCAGATCTCGACCAGATCCTTAACGGTGATCTTGTCTATCGGTTTTACTGTAAGCATCTGTTTGAGCGCCGCGCCCAAGGATTCCTTTGTTGTTGAAGCCATGTTGATGACCTCCCGATTTTTTTATATTATAACATATAATGACGCAGGATGTAAAGATTTTTTAAGACACTTTGCTGTATTTGACTAGATTTTTTAGTATATAACAGGAAAACCTCTCCTGCCAAGCGGCAAAAGAGGTTTTCTGGAGCTGGTAATGTGACTCGAACACACGACCCCTTCATTACGAGTGAAGTGCTCTACCGACTGAGCTATACCAGCATCAACAGGAGATATATTACCATAAGCCGCGGCTAAAGTCAATCATGAATATTCGCGGCGCGCGAATAAATACAAGGCGTATACTGACAAATCTGACGAAAAAAATCTTTGGGGGAACTACACAAATGCCGTCCGGATTTCGCATATATTCCCCGTGTCAATAGACCGGTTCACCAAAAATTCTGAGCCGAAAGCTGCGTTTAAAAGTTACATAATTATTTCAGCAAATTATTTTTCAAATAGTTATCAACATTTTCAACAGTCTTTTCAACACTCGTTTTTTCCTGTGATATCAACGAAAATCCGGATTTTCATCAATTCATTCCGACACCGCAAATGCGATTTTATTACAAAAGAGAAACAACTTTTTGTTTACATAACCGTATACTTACCTAAACGTCGAGCGGAACAGGCCGGATTCGTTATATGATGAAAAGCTGTCTCCGCAGACGATGATATGGTCGTCGAGCGTGATGCCGACCGCGCTGAACGCACGTGAAAGATTCGTTGTGATGATATCGTCCTCGCGCGAGGGCCTGACCGTGCCGCGCGGATGGTTATGGGATATTATAACGGACGATGCCTTGAAGCGCAGCGCAAGCTCCGTCATTTTCCTGACGTTCGCCTCGACCGAATTCACAACTCCGCGCGAGATCAGCTGGCAGCAGATAACGCATTTCTGCGAATCGAGGCAGAGCATGTACAGCACCTCGTCCCGCTCATACATGAATATCGGCATGAAATACTTCCCCGCCGCCGAAGCGCTGTTTATCTTCTTCTGCGGCTTCGTCTTATCGATCATATACCGGCGCGAGACCTGCGGGATGAGGCTCAGCAGAAGTGCGGAGTTCTCCCCTATTCCGCTGACATTCTGAAGCTCCTGTATGCTGGCCTCAAGCACGCCGGACAGCGAACCGAAACGGTTGAGCAGCTCATGCGCGATCAGATTCGTGTCGGCGCGAGGGATGGCATAGAACAGCAGAAGTTCAAGTACGTTTATATCGTTGAAATTATCCAGCCCATGCTCAAGGTATCTCGCTTTAAGTCTCTCACGATGTCCGTCGTGAACGCTCATATTATGCCTCCCCCGCTTTCTTTGAATATCGCCGTTTAAAGCTCCATTGTCGCATACGCGTTGAGATCGCTGCCGGCTCTCACACCGGCCAGATACTCATAATACGCCTGCGCGCCGACCATCGCCCCGTTATCCCCGCAGAGCTTGAGCGGCGGAATATAGAGCTTGAGTCCGTTCTTCTCCGCCGCAGCCTTGAAATCGGCGCGGATGCGCGAATTGGCAGCGACTCCGCCCGCGACGACGATCTTGTCGTGCCCCAGCTCCTTTGCCGCCTGCATGGCTCTCGGTACAAGACTGTCGCTGACAGCCTTCGTGAACGACGCCGCAAGGCTCGCGCGGTCGATCTCCTCGCCCTTCTGCTCCGCGGTATGGACAAGGTTTATAACGGCGGTCTTCAGGCCGGAAAAGCTCATGTCGTATGGGTTGCCCTCGACGTGCGATATCGGGAAATGATACTTCGTGTCGTCCCCGCCCTGGGAGAGCAGGTCTATCGGCTTTCCGCCGGGGTACGGCAGTCCCAGCACACGCGCGGTCTTATCGAAGCACTCCCCCGCCGCGTCATCGCGCGTCGCGCCAAGAATGTGCATATCGGTGTAGCCGCGGACATCGACAAGGATAGTGTTGCCGCCGGATATGGCAAGGCACAGGAACGGCGGCTCCAGCTCCGGATACGCAAGGTAGTTTGCCGCGATATGGCCGCGGATATGGTGCACCGGTATGAGCGGCACATTCAGCGCGAGGGCGCAGGATTTTGCAAAGTTCACACCGACAAGGACGGCGCCGATAAGCCCCGGCGCATACGACACGGCGACCGCGTCGATGTCCTGACGGGTTATACCGGCCGCCTCTATCGCCTTCTGCGCAAGTATGGATATAGACTCCACATGGCAGCGCGAGGCTATCTCCGGCACGACCCCGCCGTATACCGCGTGCAGATCCGCCTGAGAGAAAATCTGATCCGTCAATAATTTTCTGCCGTCCTCAACGACGGCCACCGCCGTTTCATCACAGGTGGATTCAAAGGATAGTATCTTCACAGTGCATGTCCTCTTTATCTGTAAAAAATTTCGTCATCAGTATAGCACTTTCGCGCGGCAAATCATAGTAATTTTTTCTCGTCCCGACGGGAACATAACCGTGCTTTGAATATAGCGCTATCGCCGGAGCGTTGCTCTCGCGCACCTCAAGCGTCGCGAAGCTCAGCGCGCGCCTCTTTGCGCGGCTGTCCATCTCGGCTATCAGCGCGTCGCCTATGCCCTGCCTGCGGCATTCTGGCGACACGGCGACATTTGAGATGTACCCTTCGTCCAGCACGAACATCATCCCTACGTAGCCCAGCACCCGACCGCCATCTACTGCGGCGATGAACTCATGGCTCGCGTCCGGCAGCTGGCTTCTGAGCTGCTGCTCTGTCCACGGCATGGAGAAGCACTGCTCCTCAAGCGCGGCAAGCTGCGGTATCATGCTCTCCTCGGCGTCGATTATGGTCATGCCCATCAGTGCGCCTCCGCCCAGCTCTTACCGGTCTTGACATCTACCGTGAGCGGCACGGCGAGCTGCGCCGCATGCTCCATCTCATATTTCAGCAACTCGCTCACCCGCTCCGCCTCGCTCTCCGGGCACTCGACGATAAGCTCGTCGTGCACCTGAAGTATCAGCCGCGCTTCAAGCCCCTCGCTGCGGAGCCGCCTGTCGACATTCACCATCGCAAGCTTAATTATGTCCGCCGCCGTGCCCTGTATCGGCATATTCAGCGCGACCCGCTCGCCGAAGGAGCGCATATTGAAGTTAGAGCTTTTCAGCTCCGGCAGGCTGCGGCGGCGGCCGTACAGAGTCGTGACGTAGCCGTCCTCCTTCGCCTTTTTGACGATGCTCTCCATATACTCATGCACGCCCGAATACTTCTCCATGTAGGCGTCCATGTATGCCTTCGCCTCGTTCGTGTAAACGCCGATATCCTGCGCCAGTGAGAAGGCGGAGATGCCGTACACGATGCCGAAGTTTACAGCCTTCGCGCGGCTTCTGAGCGTCGGCGTGACCTCTTCTATCGGGACGTTGAACACGCGGGAGGCAGTGACGGTGTGGAAATCCTCGCCGCTTAAAAACGCCTCCTGCATGGCCTTGTCGCCGGATATGTGCGCCAGCAGGCGCAGCTCGATCTGGCTGTAATCCGCATCAACGAGCACCTTCCCGGGCGATGCGACAAACATTCTGCGTATCTCGGCGCCGAGCTTACGGCGCACGGGGATGTTCTGCAGATTCGGCTCCGTGGACGACAGGCGCCCCGTGGCCGTAACGGTCATCTGGAAGCTCGTGTGTATCCTGCCGTCGGGCGATATGACCTTTAAAAGCCCGTCCGCGTAGGTGGATTTGAGCTTTGTGAGCATGCGGTATTCGAGCACCGCCTCGATTATCGGGTGCTTGCCGCGCAGCTTTTCAAGAATGTCGGCATTCGTGCTCCAGCCGGTCTTGGTCTTTTTGCCGGACGGCAGCATCAGCTCCTCGAACAGCACCTCGCCGAGCTGCTTTGGCGAATTGATGTTGAACTCGTGCCCCGCCAGCTCCCAGACCTGATTCTGAAGCTCGGCGATGCCCGAATTCAGGCTCTCGCCGAAATCGTACAGCGCCTTGCGGTCAACGAGGAAGCCCGCGCTCTCCATGCGCGCCAGAACCGCGCAGAGCGGCAGCTCGGCGGTATTATAAAGCTCAGTCATCCCAAGCTCCGCGAGTTTGCTCTCCATAACGGGCTGAAGCAGATATATGGCCTCCGCGCCGTTCAGCTCCCGCCCCAGATAGCGCACGGATATTCTTTCAAGTCCGTAGGCGCTCTCCGTCGCGTCGAGCAGGTAGGCGGCCAGCTCCGTGTCGAATACGAACCCGTCCAGCGGCAGATGCTCGGTCTGGAGCCGCTCCATCACGGCTTTGACGCCGTGGCCGCACTTTTTTATTTCCGGGGAAAAAATCAGCCGCAGCAGCGGCGAATACTCATCGCCATAGGTGTTCCAGCTCACCGTGTACACAGCCTTGCCGTCGCATATCTCTACGCTGTCAAGCCCGTTTTCCACCCACACGGCGATACGTTCCGCCGCGCGGATAATGTCCGAAAGCTCCTGCACCGGCAGGTTTTCCACGCGCGACAGGCTCTCCTCGGCGTTCTCCACTGGCGCAGGGGACTCGCCCTCCGTGAGCTGCCATTTCTCTATGAATTTATTGAAGCCGAGGCGCTTGAAAAGCGTGTAAAGCTCCGGTTTATACGCCTTGTTCCAGATATTCTCGTCCGGATCGAACTCAAGCGGGATGTGCCGGTCGATAGTTGCAAGCCAATATGACATTCTGGCGCTGTCTTCCCCGGCGGCGAGCTTTTTGCGCACGCCCTCCTTGATGTCCAGCGTCTCCAGATTCGAGTATATCGCGTCGAGCGTCCCGAAGCGGCGGATGAGCTCAAGCGCGGTCTTCTCGCCGACGCCCGGCACGCCCGGAATATTGTCCGACATGTCGCCCATCAGGGATTTCAGATCGACCATGCGCTCCGGCTCGAAGCCGTATTCCTCGCGGAAGCGCGAGGGATCATATATTATTGTCTCGGTCTGCCCCATGCGGGTCTTGACGTTGCAGACATAGCTCTTGTCTGAGATGAGCTGCAGGCTGTCCTTATCGCCGGTAACTATGACGCAGTTCCAGTCCTCCTGCTCGCATATCGCCGCGGCGGTGCCGAGAATGTCGTCCGCCTCATAGCCCTCAAGCTCGTAGCGGCGGATGCCCATATCGTCGAGAACTTCCTTCAGCAGCGGCATCTGCACCGCAAGCTCCTCCGGCATCGGCTTGCGCTGTGCCTTGTAGCCGTCGTACTTCTTATGGCGAAAGGTCGGCGCTTTGAGGTCAAAGCTCACGCACACGGCGTCCGGCTTCTGCTCGTCGTATATTCTCTGGAAGATGGTCAGGAAGCCGTAGACCGCGTTCGTCGGCGTTCCGTCCGGTGCGTTGAGCGGACGCACGCCGTAAAACGCGCGGTTTACTATGCTGTTGCCGTCGATTATCATCAGCTTCATGACTTGTCCTCCCCGCGCAGCCGGATGATCTCATCCCTGAGCTGCGCCGCAATTTCGTATTCAAGCATCTTTGCCGCCTTGCGCATCTTGTCCTCAAGCTGCGCGATAAGCTCGCGGCGCTCGCGGTCGGTCATGCGCGTGCCGTCGGCGCGCTTCGGCGCGGCGGCAGGCTCGCTGGATATCTCCAGCAGCTCGCGGACGCTCTTTATTATCGTCTTCGGCACTATGCCGTGCGCCTCGTTGTAGGCCATCTGCTTTTCGCGGCGTCGGTTCGTCTCGTCGATGCAGGCACGCATGGACGGCGTTATCACGTCGGCGTACATGATGACCTTGCTCTCGGCATTTCTCGCCGCACGTCCGACGGTCTGTATCAGGCTCGTTTCGCTGCGGAGGAAGCCCTCCTTGTCGGCGTCTAGTATCGCGACAAGGCCGATCTCCGGAATGTCCAGTCCCTCGCGCAGCAGGTTTATGCCGACCAGCACATCGAACTCGCCGAGGCGCAGGTCGCGGATTATCTCCATGCGCTCTATCGTGCCGATATCGTGGTGCATATAGCGGCACTTTATGCCGACGTTGCCTAGGTAGGCCGACAAGTCCTCGGCCATTTTTTTGGTCAGCGTCGTCACTAGGCAGCGCAGCCCCATTTTTATTCTCTCGTTTATCTCGCAGATGAGGTCGTCTATCTGCCCCTCTATCGGGCGGACGAATATCTCTGGATCGAGCAGTCCCGTCGGGCGGATGATCTGCTCCACGATCTGCCCTGCGCGCTCACGCTCATATTCGCCGGGCGTTGCGGATACGTACACGCGCTGGTGGATACGCTGCTCGAACTCCTCATATTTGAGAGGCCGGTTATCGAAGGCCGAGGGCAGGCGGAAGCCGTACTCAACAAGCGATTCCTTGCGCGCCCTGTCGCCGCGGTACATTGCGCGCACCTGCGGCAGAGTGACATGGCTCTCGTCCACAAACAGCAGAAAGTCCTTCGGGAAATAGTCAAGCAGCGTCATCGGCGCGCTACCCGGCGCGCGGTTCGAGATTATGCGCGAATAGTTCTCGATGCCGGTGCAGTAGCCCAGCTCCTGCATCATCTCGATGTCGTAATCCGTGCGCTGGCGGATGCGCTGCGCCTCGATGAGCTTGTTGTTCTCCTCGAACCATTTGACGCGCTCGTCGCACTCGCGGCGTATCTCGTCGATGGCGGCGGCCATCTTCTCCTTGGTCGTGACATAGTGACTGGCGGGATATATCGCGGCATGGTTCAGTATCCTCGTCGGCATGCCGGTCACGACGTTTATCTCGCTTATGCGGTCTATCTCGTCGCCGAAGAATTCAACACGTATGGCCTTGTCGTTTGAATACGCGGGGAAGATCTCGACCGTGTCGCCTCGGACGCGGAACATGTTGCGCTCGAAGGCGATGTCGTTGCGCTCATAGCGTATCTCGATGAGCTTTCTCAGCAGCTCGTCAAAATCCCTCGTCTGCCCTGGGCGCAGGGATATGACCATGTTGGCATAGTCTATCGGGTCGCCCAGGCCGTAGATGCAGGACACCGAGGACACGACGATAACGTCGCGCCGCTCGAAAAGGCTCGCCGTCGCGCTGTGGCGCAGGCGTTCTATCTCGTCGTTTATCGCGCAGTCCTTCTCGATGAAGGTGTCGGTATGCGGGATGTACGCCTCCGGCTGGTAATAGTCATAATATGATACGAAATACTCTACCGCGTTTTCAGGAAAGAACTCCTTGAACTCACTGCAAAGCTGCGCGGCAAGCGTCTTATTATGCGCCAGAACAAGCGTCGGCCGGTTGACGCGGGCGATAACGTTTGCCATCGTGAAGGTCTTGCCGGAGCCGGTGACGCCGAGCAGCACCTGTTCGTCTATTCCGTTCTCAATGCCTGCCACAAGGCCGTCTATCGCTTCCGGCTGGTCGCCGGTCGGCTGATACGGCGACACGAGCTTGAATCTATCCATAGCTGTCTCCAGAATCAAAACATTAGTTCGAATAATATATTATACCACAAATATGCTCCGCGCTCAATATGAAGCGCAAAAAAGACTTGGCTTTGGCCAAGTCTTTTTCAGTATTTGATTATCAGTCTTTGTATTCAAACATCAGGTCGTACATACTGACGGTGTCGCCGTCCCTGACGCCCATCTTCTCCATGCGCTCAAACACTCCGGCCTCGCGCAGGACCTTGTCAAAGTACATCCGGCTCTCGTAATCGCCGAAGTTGATCGTTGCGACAAGGCGCTGGAGCCACGGCCCCTCGACGATCCACATATCGTCAAACTGGCGGATCTCAAGCTCCTCGGATGTGTCGATAACAGGCTCCGGCGGGACATAGTCGGCCTCGTAGCTCGCTATCGGCGGCAGCTCCGCGAGACGGCGGGCGCACTCCTTGATAAGCTCGCGCGTGCCCTCATGGGTCACGGCGCTCATCTCGAAGAACTCATAGCCCAGCTCCTCGGCTCTGGCGCGCAGACGGTCGATGTTCTCCCTGTCGTCGCCCAGCAGGTCACATTTGTTGGCCGCGACTATCTGCGGGCGCTCGGCAAGCTCCGGATTGTACTCGCGCAGCTCCGCGTTTATCGCGTCAAAATCCTCGACGGGGTCGCGCCCCTCGCTGCCGGACACGTCCACCAGATGGATGAGCAGGCGGCAGCGGTCGATATGGCGCAGGAAGTCATGCCCAAGCCCTGCGCCCTCGGACGCGCCCTCAATGATGCCCGGAATGTCGGCCATTACGAAGGAGACGCCCTCATCGACGTACACAACTCCGAGGTTCGGGAACAGGGTGGTGAAATGATAATTTGCGATCTTCGGGTGCGCCTTGCTGACGACGGAAAGCAGCGTCGATTTGCCGACGTTCGGGAAGCCGACCAGCCCGACGTCCGCCAGCAGCTTAAGCTCCAGCGTGATGTCATGGCTCTCGCCGGGGAGGCCGGGCTTTGCAAAGCGCGGCACCTGACGGGTCGGCGTTGCAAAATGCATGTTGCCCCAGCCGCCGCGGCCTCCCTTCGCAGCCACAAAGTTCTCGCCGGAGGACATGTCGTGCATGATCGCGCCGGTCTCGGTATCGCGGATGATCGTGCCGCGCGGGACTTTGATATACAGGCTCTCGCCGTCCTTGCCGTAGCAGCGCTTGCCCTGACCGTTTGCGCCGTTGCCGGCGACGTATTTGCGCTTATAGCGGAAATCCATCAGCGTGGACATATTGTCGTCCGCGACGAATATGACGCTGCCGCCGCGGCCGCCGTCACCCCCGTCGGGGCCGCCCGCCGCGACGTACTTCTCGCGGTGGAACGCGACCGCCCCGTCCCCGCCCTTGCCGGCGTGGACGCTGATGCGCGCTTTATCTACAAAAGAAGTTCCCATATTGCCTCCTTTTAGCGTTCTGATCAAATATAAGGCGATAGCGACGCCTTAACGAAAAAAGCCAGACGGGAACGTCCGGCTTTTTTAAGTCAAAATTTACTGAGCGAGTTCTTCGTAAACAGAGACCTTTTTGCGGTCCTTGCCCAGGCGCTCGAACTTCACGGTGCCGTCTACAAGAGCGAACAGAGTGTCGTCCTTACCCTTACCGACATTGGTGCCGGGATGGATCTTGGTTCCGCGCTGTCTGACAAGGATATTGCCGGCGAGAACAAACTGACCGTCGGCTCTCTTGGCGCCAAGACGCTTAGACTCACTGTCGCGGCCGTTCTTGGTAGAACCCATACCTTTTTTATGTGCCATTTAGGTTACACCTCCATTAGTCATTAGTAGCGGGGAAACTTATGCGTTGATGGTTTCGATCTGAACCTTAGTGTAAGGCTGTCTGTGACCCTGGGTTCTGCGGTAGCCTTTTTTAGGCTTCATCTTATAAACGCGAACCTTTGCGCCCTTGCCGCTCTTGACGACATTAGCGGAGACGCTTGCGCCTTCGATAACGGGTGCGCCGAACTTTGCGGTCTCACCGTCGATAACAGCCAGAACCTGGTCGAACTTAACAGACTCGCCGGCTGCGACATCCAGCTTCTCAACGAAGATAACGTCGCCCTCTGCCACGCGGTACTGCTTGCCGCCGGTAACGATGATAGCATGCTTCATGTGAATTTCCTTCCTCTCTTCAGGTCTCGCTCTTAGGGCGGAGGGCATACCTCTCTTAATACCCCTTCGATGCGGCCTTACGATAATAGCATGTCGGCGCTTGAATGTCAATGATTTTTTCGATATTTTGTGCCTAAATCAGCCGAGAACCTCAATATTATCGTCTATGAGCAGGAAGCTGCCGTCCATGCCGCTCTGGGAGACAAGCTTGGAGTGGTTCACGCCGTCGGCGTCGGTGTAGGAAACCATCAGGTTCGGGATGCCGTCGGGTATCATGGTCTCGAGCTGGATGGCGCTGTCCTTCATATAGCTGCAATACCAGTGTTCGCCCGTGGTGTAGAATCGGCTGTCAAAGTCCGCGTACTCGACGGAGCACACGCTTACATCGTACACCGCGCCGCTGACCTTGATGCACAGCTGTGTCTCGCCGGAATCCACCGTGACCTTGTCGATGATCTCGGTTCCCTCCGGAAGCGCATCGAGCGTGAGAGCTTCAAGCTCGCCGGAGCCGGTGCGCGCCGCGGGGAGCCACTTCGAGTCGATATACGGGGCTATCTCATCATAGCTGAACTTGAAGTTTATAACGCCCGCCGCGTACGACGCTATCTCGTATACGCTTGAAAACACGGTCAGTCCGTCGCCGTCGAGATACCAGCTGCCCTCACGGATAAGCGCCGCGAGCGCGGTCTCGACGTCGTCCACCGTAAGACTCTGCTTTAGTTCGTCATCGGAATTGACCTTTTCGACCATTGCCGCGGTCAGCCATGTCTTGAACGCGTCGAGATCGGGCGCAAGCTTGTCCAGCGTCAGCTGCTCACCGGTCTCCGTGTCAAATATATAGCCGGTGTAGCCATAGCTGCCATGTACGCCGCCGGTGTAGGAGTAGTCGTTATAAAGCAGCGAGATGAGCTTCTCGTCCGCGCGCGCGACAAGCACGGTACGGTTGCTGGCGAGGGTCAGGTTTGCTTCGATATTGTTATCGCGCACATAGGAGAGGTTGTCGTAGGCCATGTCGAGCATGCCGTTGATGCCGACGCCATAGCCGCCCTCGGCGTAGTTGCTGCCGGTGTAATATTCCTCATCCATAGCGGCGACGAAGTCGTTTATCTTCTCGGAGGCCGCGTCGTTGCCGTAGATATGGACGGTCGGTGTCTCGTAAGAGAAGTCGAGTATCAGCTGGTTTTCATCGTCGGGCGCATAGTAGGTCTCCTTGTGCTCGCCTATGCTGATGGTCACGTACGAGGACGGCTCCGCGGCTTCGGGCGTGGGTTCGGGAGTCGCCTCCGGCTCCTCGGACGCTTCGGGCGAGGGCTCCTCGCTCGGCTCCACGCTGGGGGTTGGCAGTTCAATCTGCTTGAGCTGTTCTATCTGTTCGCATCCGCAGAGCGATAGCGCCAGCAGCACTGCAATAAGAAGTGCGGTTATCTTTTTCATTTTGTTCCTCCATGTCTGTTTGTTATATGACGTCGTTCGGTATCGCGCCCGTTGCGAGCGCCTTGTTCGTGTACCTGCCGTCGTCGGTTATTTCTTTTATTATATCTATCATCTCCGGAAATCTGATGCGCTGCGACTCGTCCTCAAGCTCGATCTCCATCACCGCGCGGTCACTCCAGAAGGGATAAACGTCGATCTCAAAAAGCTGGTTTTTATACTCCAGACAATAGCGCGTTTTATATATAGTTCTGCGCTTCGGGTCGGCAAAGCGGAGATATTCGTTATACTCCCGCTCGCTTATCTCGTTTTCTATCTCAACGCGGCGCATATTGCTCACGCGGGTCTTCATCGTGTGCGTATAGACATACTCCCCGTCCGCGCCGCGCTTACGCACGCGCTCCGAACTGCCCGGCTCGGGGCACAGCAGATAGGTCTGGACGATGTCCGTCGCCTCCGCGTTGCGGCCGAGTATGGTGAGGTTCGGGTATCTTATGAGATATTTGCGCTCTATTTCAAAGCCGTTGTTGTTCATCTTCTGCGCTCCGTCCCGTCAGTATGTGCCGATTATACAGAAAATTTGTTAACAAATCAAGACAAAGCCGAAAGCTTCAGGATTTTTAATGACTTGCGACACTTCTCATACTATGTCAAAAATGTCACCAAATCTGTTAAATTCCTTGCAATCAGGTCTTATATATGCTATTATGTACATATCTTCATTACATACGAGGTGGTTTTATGGCAAACAGACCCAATATTCTCAAGCTGGCAACTAAGATCAGCCTTGAGAGCCTTACCTACACCGGCATCACCTACAAGGATCCGGAATATCGCATACTTGCCCCGATAGTTGACGACGATATGTGCCGCGTCATGATGCATATGCGTCTTGAGACAAACCGTACCGTCGAGGACATCGCAAAGCGCTGCCACGAGAGCGAGGCATTCGTTCAGGAGCAGATAGACAAGCTCATTATAGCGGGCATCGTCCGCTCCCGCAAGGTCGGCGCCTGCGACTGCTACTATTACCCCATCTGGGTTCCCGGCATCATCGAGGGTATACTCACCAACAAAGAGCAGTGCGAGCGTTACCCTGACATCGGCTACTGCTTTGAGGAGTACGCCCGCCGCCGTCCCGAGATGGTCGCCCCTGCATTCAACTCCGGCAAGCTCGGTATGTTCATGATGCGTGTCATGCCCGTCATGAGCGCCATCGAGAACAACACCAAGACCGCGTCCTATGACGAGATCGCCACCCTCATCGAGAACGCGACCGCCATCTCCGTCGGTCCCTGCTCCTGCCGCCGCTCCCGCCGTCTGATGGGAGAGGGCTGCGGTCACCTCGAAGAGGATATGTGCATGTACCTCAACGATAACGCCATAAACTACAGCAAGACCGGCGCACATCGTCTCATCACCAAGGAGGAGGCATACGAGGTTCTCCGCCGCGCCGAGGATAACGGTCTTGTCCATGAGATTAACCAGACTCCCGGCTTTGAAGAGGCCTCCGCTATCTGCAACTGCTGCGGCTGCTCCTGCTATGCTCTGCGTATCGCCGAGATGTTCCGCTCCAAGAACGCCATCCGCTCCAACTTTGTTGCGAGAGTCAACAAGGAAAACTGCGTTGCCTGCGGCCAGTGCGTTGAAAACTGCCAGACGAACGCCATCCGCCTTGGCCAGAAGAACTGCGTCAATAATCCCCACGTCTCCGACGCATACGACACCGACCGCGCCATCCCCTGGGATAAGAGCAGCTACAACGTTGACTACCGCACCAACCGCAGCGACGTTATGGAAAGCGGCACCGCGCCCTGCAAGGCGACATGTCCCGCGCATATCCCCGTACAGGGCTACATAAAGCTCGCCTCCGAGGGCAGATATCAGGAAGCGCTCGAACTCATCAAGAAAGAGAACCCCTTCCCCGCCGTCTGCGGCCGCATCTGCAACAAGGCCTGCGAGGCCGCATGTACGAGAAACATTGTTGACTCCTCCGTCGCTATCGACGATATCAAGAAGTTCATCGCCGAGAAGGATCTCGACGCGGAGCACCGCTATGTTCCCAAGATGCTGAGCCTGACCGGCCGCCCCTACACCGAGAAGATCGCCGTCATCGGCGCAGGCCCCGCTGGCATGAGCTGTGCGTTCTATCTCGCGCTCAAGGGCTATCCCGTGACCGTATTTGAAAAGGAGCAGGCACTCGGCGGCATGCTGACTCTCGGCATCCCCTCTTTCCGTCTCGATAAGGCCGTCGTCAATGCGGAGATCGACATTCTCAAGGAGCTGGGCGTTGAGTTCAGAACCGGCGTCGAGGTCGGAAAGGATGTAACTCTCGACGCGCTGCGCGCCGAGGGCTACAAGGCTTTCTATCTTGGCATCGGCGCATCGAAGGGCACGTCTCTCGGCTGCAAGGGTGAAGAGCTGCCCGGCGTCTACACCGGCATTGATTTTCTGCGCGAGGTCAACCTCGGCAAGAAGCCCAAGGTCGGTAAGAGCGTCGCCGTCATCGGCGGCGGCAATGTCGCCATTGACGTTGCCCGCAGCGCGGCTCGTCTCGGCGCGAAAAGCGTCACGGTCGTATACCGCCGCAGTGAGGAAGAGATGCCCGCGGCAGCGGACGAAGTCGAAGAGGCCAGAGCTGAGGGCGTGAAGTTCATGTTCCTCGCCGCGCCCGCCGAAATCATCGGCGAGGGCAAGGTGGAGCAGCTCAAGGTAGAGCTTATGGAGCTCGGCGAGCCTGACGCGAAGGGGCGCCGCAAGCCCATCGGCACCGGCAAGTTTGAGACCATCCCCGCCACCGCCGTTATCTCCGCCATCGGCCAGAAGATAGACCTCAGCGGCATCGCCGATTTCGAGACAGCGAAGAACGGCGCCGTCATCGTTGACAAGCAGAGCTATCAGACCAGCGTCCCCGACGTGTTCGCCGGCGGCGACGTTGTGACCGGCCCGAAGTTTGCCATCGACGCGATCGCGGCGGGCAAGGAAGGCTCCATCTCCATCCACCGCTACGTCCACCCCGGCCAGACCCAGAATCTCGGCCGCGACAACCGCGACTACAAACCGCTCGATGTCTCCACCGTCGCCGTCTCCATCGGCAGCTTTGACACGGCTCCGCGCCAGAAGGCTCCCGAAGCTCCGTCCGCCGAAGCACTTAAGACCTTCAAGGATCTGCGCGGCACTCTGAGCGAGGAGCAGATGAAGAAGGAGGCCGCCCGCTGCCTCGGCTGCGGCTGCGCCGTCATCGACGAGGATCTCTGCATCGGCTGCGGCGTCTGCACCACCAAGTGCAAGTTTGACGCTATCCGCCTTGAAAAGACCATGGACAACGTCGGCTCTACCTATTACCGCACCTTGCTCACCGCAGTCACGAACGCACCTCAGGCGATCGGCCGTCTGGCAAAGAAAAAGCTCGGCAGCGTCAAGAAGTAAGGCGGCGCAATGCACGAGATCGGCATAGTGCGGAGCATGTGCAAGACCGTCCTTGATTACGCGAAGGCCAACAACGTTCAGCGGATAAGCGAGATCGTATGCGAGGTCGGCGAGCTGTCGCTCGTCATCCCCGAATATGTCGAGGAGCTGTACCCCGCCGTCGCCGCCGAGACGCCGCTGAAGGACACGAAGCTCATTCTTGAGATCGTCCCCGGCATGGCGGAATGCGACGAGTGCGACGAGATATTCAATGTTGTCGAGAACGAGGGCTACTGCCCCAACTGCGGTAGCTTTGAGAAAACAGTTCTCACCGGCAAGGACTTCAACATCAAGGAAATACATGTTCCGGAATAAAAAAAGGCTGCTTCAAAATGCGAAATGCATTTTGAAGCAGCTTATTTTTCGTCCAACTCCAGCGCCATGAATTCATCCCGCGTCATCATCACGTTCAGATAGTCCAGCAGGCACGGAGCCGTCATATGCTCCGGCAGCTCAAGCCGCTTTAAAAGCGCCTTTCTCCGTGCGGCGCTGTCCTGTCCGCCGCTCAAGCCTTTTGCAAACATGTCCGCCTTGCTTATGCGCTGTTCGCGCCGCTGCGGCGGCAGGTCGTCTATCGTCGCGCCGCACTTGATGAGCGCGTCAAGCAGCAGCTCCGGCCGCATACCCTCGACGCCGAGCTTGCCCTCCTTTGAACCTTTTCTCTTCCGCCGCTCCTTACCCTTTATATCGGGAATGTACGCATGCTTTACAAGCGCAGGATCTATGCAGGACTTGATAAAATTCCTTATCACGAAGCCCGCGCCGTCGGAGTCGGTCAGTACGATGAGCCCGCGTGCCTGCGCCATGTCGCGCAGCAGCTTCTGCTTCTGGGCGTTATTGAATATCCCGAAGCCCGAAGTCTCCACGATGACCGCGTCGACCACCTGACTGAGCGTATTTTTATCATAGCGCCCTTCGACAACTATGACCTCGCGCACGCTATGCATCGGCTTCACCCGCGGCGATGCGCAGCACAAGCTCCTTCAGCAGTTCCGTGTCATCCGTGGAGCTGCTCTTCATTTTGTAGTCCGCGTCGGCGCACAGCTCGACCGCGCGCACGAGCTGCGGCAGCGTGAAGCCCCGCGCCGAGGCAATGAGTTTTTTGGCGATGAACTCATATTTTATGCCGCAGGCGTCCATGAGCGCTTTCATGCCGTCCGGCTGCGCGGAGGCGAGCTTCGCCCCATATAGCCGCCGCATCTGCTGGCCTATCATGGCCACCATCGCAATGGGCGCGTTGTTTTTATCCGATATAAGCTCCGCGAGGACGGCCATTGCGGTGTTGTATTTCTTCTGCGCGATGTAATCCGTCATATCAAAAACCACAGCCTCCGGTATGTGGTTTGCGACCGCTTCCACATCCGCGACAGTGACCCTGTCACCCTTCGCGTAGGCCGCGACCTTCTCTATCTCCGGAATGAGCCTGCTCATAAGATCGCCGCTTATGAATATCAGCCGCTGCGCCGCTTCAAGCTCTATGCTCTTCCCCGCCGCCGAAAAGCGGCGGATGAGCCAGTCAATGAGCATGCCCTGCGACTGCGCGGTAAATTTAAGCTCCAGCGCGCACTGGCGGATGCCTTTTATCAGCTTCAGCCGCCCGTCCGGCTCATACTGCGCGTCCTGCACGATGGCGACGGTGCAGTAGTCCGGAATGTCCTTGAGTATCTCCAGCATCTTGTCCGGATCCTTGCAGGCGTTAATGTCCACGCCGCGAAGCTCCACGAAGGTTCGCTCCGTCATAAACGGCATCGCGTCTACCGCCATGCGCAGCTCGTGCATATCAAGCTCCGGGCCGTTGATGCGCTTGTAGCTGAAGCTGTCCTCCCCTTCCGGCAGACATATCTTTTTCAGCTGCCCCAGGTACTGCTCGCGCAGATAGTCCTCCGGCCCCCAGAGAAGATACAGCCGCTCGGGTCCGAAATCCTTAAGCCTGCGCAGCTCCGCGGAATAGTTCAGTTTTTCTTCCTTTGAATTTTTCTTCGCCATGTTCACTCCGCTGGGAGACGTATCTCGACGTTCCCGTTCAAATCAGTCCTGTACACATTATACCCGTAAGCCCTGAGACGTTCAAGAGTTTCGTTCGTGGGATGGCCGTAACTATTGTAGCCGACGCTTATCACCGCGGTTTCGGCTCCGGCGGCTGACAGCAACTCGCCGCTGCTTGAATACTTCGAGCCATGGTGTCCGGCGATCAGGAGCTCGGCATCCGGAAGCTCGTGGCTTTCGATAAGCTCCCGCTCCGCCGCCTGCGGCGCGTCGCCGGTAACTATCATGTCAAACGCCCCTATGCTCACGCGCATCATCATGCAGCGCTCGTTCAGGTCGCCCTTTTCGCTCGGCGCGAACAAGTTCAGCTCAATGTTCCCGACGCTGAAAAGCTCGTCGGAATCAAGCCGCCGCAGCGCCGTGCCGTGACTTTCGGCGGCGGAGACGATCTCGTCTAGCATCCCGTCCTCATCCGTCACAGCGTCCGGTATGATGATCTCCCCGACGTCCACAAGCTCCAGCAGCCGCGGCACGCCGTTGACGTGGTCGGCATGGAGATGCGTGAGCAGCAGCACATCCACGCGCTTTCTGCCGCGCGAGAGCAGGTAGCTCCCCGCCGTCTCTCCGGCATTATCAAGGCTGTATATGCCGCCGCAGTCGATAAGCACGGTCTTGTCACCGGAAATAACGCTGATACACTGTCCCTGTCCGACGTCGAGCACCGTTATCACGCCCGCGCCGACTCTCATGCTCTGTGCGTTCACGCACAGCAGCAGCGCAAGCGAGAGAACCGCGAGCCCGCCGGGCAGAGATATTTTCGCCCAGCGCGGCAGTTTGGACACGGCGGCAATAATTAACAGCGCGTACGCAAGGACTATCCATATCACGTTCATCACGTCGTCGGTGTACAAAGCCGCGAACGGTATCCCGCCGATAAGCCGCGCGACCCACAGTACATATCGCGCAAGCAGCGATGTCAGCCACGCAAGCGCCGCGCCGGCCGGCGCGAATACAATTCCCGCAAGGCAGGCGATATATCCGCCGCAGAAGCATGCGGACACCGCCCAAAGGCACATGACATTTGCAATCGGCGACAGGATGGCGATGTATCCGAAATGCCACGCCGCCAGCGGCACAGTGAGCGCCATGACGGAGAGTGAGCTTGCCGCAACGTTTACCGGCCAGCGGATAATGCGGCGCAGAGTGCCGCGCGGCACATCCGGCATCAGCAGCGCCGAAAGCTTTTCCGAGAACAGCATCAGCCCCGCCACCGCGCCGAACGAAAGCTGGAGACTTACGCTCGCGGCGGAATATGGGTTTGCTGCGAGCAGGATGGCAAGCGCCGTCATCAATGAGGTCGGCGGGTCGTTCTCGCGGCCGAAGATCGGCGCGATGAGCAGCATCGACTGCATGACGCCCGCCCGCACCGCGGACTGGCTCGCCCCTGTGGCCGCAACGAACACCCACACCGCGATGATGCACAGCACGGAGCTTCTTCTCGATTTTCCAAGGGCGAGCTGCAGAATACTTATCAGGAACGCCACATGCATACCGGATATGGCGACAATGTGCGTTATGCCCGCGCGCCCCATTGCCATGTACGCACCCGCATCCTCATACAGCTCTTCCCTGCTGCCGATGAGCAGCGATTTCATAAAGGCCGCGGCGTCGCGCGGGAATATGCGCTCTATTTCGGCGCACACACTGCGGCTGATATCCTGTCCGAAGCTCAGCCACGCGGAGCGCTGCGCGGATATGACTTCCGGCGGCGTCTTGACGCTCGCGACAAGAAAAATACCGTTTGAATTATAGTAGTCGTAATCCTCGCCGTACCGCATATCCGCCGCGCGGCAATACGCGCTGATGCGCAGCCGCCATCCCGGTTCGGCATAGATCGCCGCGCCGCTGCGATCATACACCACCGCGCGCGTGACGCCGCCGTCCGGCAGGCGGAGCCGCATTTCATAGCGGCAGTACACGTCATACTCCGCGGAATAGGTCAGCACGACGCCCTCAAGCTCCGCCGTCTCGCCGTCAAGCGCCTTTGCGGGCAGGGCTTTCGCGAGATACGTACCGCCAAACCATATGAATCCGACAGCGAGCGCCGCAAGGGTTATCACAAAGGCTCTCAGCCATTTACGGCGCATGAAGCCAAGCCCCAGCGCCGCGGCCGCGCACAGCAGCGCAAGCCACGGCAGGAGCCGAGCCGGAAGTATGTAGTTTGCCATGAATATCGCGGCGGAGAAGCCTCCCGCCGCGAACGCAAGTCTCCGCATACGCTCACACGCCCTTTAAAAATGCCGCGCGGGTAATTTCATCGCCCGCGCGGCGTTATGGAATCAGACTATTTTTTCGGACAGCTTCAGGCCGCCGAGAATGTGGAAATGCAGGTGCATGACGGTCTGGCCACCGTCCTCGCCGCAGTTGTTGACGACGCGGTAGCCATTGTCAAGCCCCTCGGCCTTGGCGATCTTCGCTATCGCCTCAAAGCACTTTGCGACATATTCGGAGTTGCTGCCGTCTATCATGGCAGTGCAGCAGATGTGCGCCTTCGGCACGACAAGGATGTGCACGGGAGCCTGCGGGTTTATATCGCGGAACGCGAAAACATACTCGTCCTCATATACCTTGGAGCTGGGTATCTCGCCGGAAATGATGCGGCAGAAAAGGCAGTTATCGTCTTTCATTGCAATTCTCCTTGTTCATATTATATCAGTCCTGCGCGTGCTCGTTGACGAAATCGTCAACAGCCGCCATCGCGTCGTCCAGCTTAAGCAGGTTCTTGCAGCCGCCCATTGCGGAATCGGGCTTGCCGCCGCCTGTGCCCTCGCAGATCTTCGTGATGCTCTTGATGAGGTCTCCGGCCTTGACGCCGCGCGCCACGGCGTTCTTGCCGCAGACCGCGAGCATGGTGGCCTTGTTCTCCGCCGTCGCGGCGAGCACGGCGACGATGTTGGGATAACGGTCGCGCAGCTGGTCGCCCATCTTGCGAATGTCGGCGGCATTGACAGGTCCGTTTGTGATGGTTATGACCTTGAGACCCTTGATGTCCTTTGCGCCGTAGAGCATTCTCTCCGTCTGACCGGACATGAGCTGATCCTTGAGCTTATCGATATTCTGGCGCAGCTCGTGGATTTCGCTGAGGTTGCTCTCGACCTTGTTCATGATCTCCAGCGGTCTGGCCTTGAGCCTGTCGGCGACCTTATTGATCATACCGGACATCGCTATATACTTTGCAATGACCTCGCGGCCGGTGATGGCCTCGATGCGGCGCACGCCGGAGGCGACGGAACCCTCTGAGGTAATGACGAACATACCGACCTTGGCGGTATTGTCAAGATGCGTACCGCCGCAGAACTCCATCGAGAAGTCGCCCATCTTCACAACCCTGACCGTGTCGCCGTACTTCTCGCCGAAGAGTGACATTGCGCTGAGCTTCTTCGCCTCGTCGAAGGGCATCACCTGCGTCTCGATATCAGCGCCCTCAAGGATCATATCGGCCATAACGGTGTTGACCTGGCCTATCTCCTCAGCGGTGAGCGCGGAGAAGTGGGTGAAGTCAAAGCGCAGATGGTCAGGCTCTACGAGAGAACCGGCCTGATGCACATGGTCGCCGAGGACAAGGCGCAGCGCGCTCTGGAGCAGATGCGTGGCGCTGTGGGCACGGGATATGGCCTTGCGGCGCTCGGTGTCGATGCTGACGGTGAGCTTATCGCCGAGAACGATGCTGCCCTTGAGAAGCTTGCCGTAATGCATGTATTTTCCGCCCTTGTTTTTCAGGACGTTATTGACCTTGAATACCACTCCGTCCGCAGTCATCACGCCCTGATCGGCGACCTGGCCGCCCATCTCGGCGTACATCGGGGTGCGGTCGAGCACGACGATGGCGTCCATGCCCTCGTTTACCTCGCCGCAGATCTCGCCCTCGGCGACGAGTGCGACGACCGTGCCCTCGCTCTCGGTCCTGTCATAACCGACAAACTCAGTCTCCGGCACTTCCTTGCCGAACTCCTGGCCTGCCCAGCCGAGATCGCCCAGCGCCTCGCGCGCCTTGCGGGCGCGGACGCGCTGCTCTTCCATCAGCTTCTTGAACTCCGCCTCGTCAACGATCATTCCCTCGTCGGCGCACATCTCTATGGTGAGGTCAACGGGGAAACCGTAGGTATCGTAGAGCTTGAAGGCGTCCGCGCCGGAGAAAACGGTCTCGCCGTTCGCCTTGTGCTCTGCGAGCAGATCTCCGAATATCTTCATACCGGCGTCGATGGTCTTTGCGAAGTTCTCTTCCTCGGTCTTGACGACCTTGGTGATATAACTCTGCTTCTCGCGCAGCTCCGGATACTGACACTCGTTCTCGTGGATAACGGTGTCGATGACCTTGTAGAGGAACGGCTCGTTAACGCCGAGGAGCTTACCGTGACGCGCGGCGCGGCGCAGCAGACGGCGCAGCACGTAGCCGCGTCCCTCGTTCGACGGCAGGACGCCGTCGCATATCATAAACGTTGCGGAACGGATATGGTCGGTTATAACGCGCAGGGACACGTCCATCTTGTGGCTCTTGCCGTAGTACGCGCCGGTCAGCTCACTGACCTTATGGGTGATGTTCATAACGGTGTCGACGTCGAACAGGGAGTCGACGCCCTGACATACGACCGCCAGACGCTCAAGACCCATGCCGGTGTCGATATTTTTCTGCTTGAGTTCGGTGTAGTGACCCTCGCCGTCGTTATCGAACTGCGAGAACACGTTGTTCCAGACCTCCATATAGCGGTCACAGTCGCAGCCGACGGTGCAGCCGGGCTTGCCGCAGCCGTACTCGGGGCCGCGGTCATAGTATATCTCGGAGCAGGGGCCGCAGGGACCGGCACCGTGCTCCCAGAAGTTATCCTCCTTGCCGAAGCGGAAAATGCGCTCGGCAGGGATGCCGATCTCTTTGTTCCATATTTCGAACGCCTCGTCGTCATCGACGTAGATGGACGGATAGAGCCTGTCCGGATCAATGCCGACCCACTCGGGCGAGGTGAGGAATTCCCAGCTCCATGCGATGGCTTCGTGCTTAAAGTAGTCGCCGAAGGAGAAGTTGCCCAGCATCTCAAAATAGGTGCCGTGACGCGCGGTCTTGCCGATGTTCTCGATGTCACCGGTGCGGATGCACTTCTGGCAAGTGCAGACGCGGTGGCGCGGCGGCTCCTGCTCGCCCTTGAAATAGGGCTTCATGGGTGCCATGCCGGAGTTTATGAGCAGCAGGCTCGCGTCGTTCTGCGGAATGAGCGAAAAGCTCGGCAGACGAAGATGTCCTTTAGTCTCAAAAAAGCTCAGGAACATCTCTCTCAGTTGGTTAACTCCATACTTTTCCATTTATTAGTCCTCCAAATTCTTTTTCATTCTCTCTGAAAAGCTCTCTTCATGCTCAACGTCAGCGTTGAAGAATTCCATCTTCCCGCAGTGCGGGCAGGAATATATCCGCACCTCCATCGAGCCTGAGAACAGGTTGCTCAGGTGTCCGGAGAAAAAGCCGTAATGCCCCAGCTGTATCTCCTCGCAGCCGAGATCGGTCATCTCTGTCCCACAGCGCAAACAATTCATTTTTGTCCTCCTAAAAAATATACCTCCGCCCCCATACAGGGGCGAAGGTCAATTCGCGGTACCACCCTGATTTGCCGCAGTGCGGCATCTCTCGCCCCCTTAACGCGGGGAAAACGCTCCGGTCATCCCGGAAAGGCTCGGAAACGGCTGCCGTTATCGGGCACGAGACCTTACACCATCCGGTCCCTCTCTGCGCTGTCCTGCTCCGGCTCTTTTCGTCAAAGCCAACTGATATAAAATGAATACGAATATATTACCACAAGCGGCGGTTTTGTCAAGAGATTACCGGCATTTTCTTACTATAGAATACCGCTCGGCGTATCTCGGCAGGCGCATATGTATCGCCATCATCGCGTGGCGTGTATCGTCTATCTCCTCGCCCTCGGAATTATACATATGCTCTACTGTGAATTTCACGGGCGCGGCATCCGTCGTGAGCAGCTCCAGCTCGTCTCCGCGGTAGAATTTATTCCGCTGGCAGAGCACGGCGTTCCCGTCCGCGTCGCAGGTCTCGACCACGGCAGCGACATCCGCATCCGTAAAGTAGGTCGCGTCATGGTAATACTGCCCCGGGTCGCCGAAATAGAAGCCGGTCGTATACGGCCGGTGGCTGACCTTGTTCACCTCTTCGACCCACAGCGGGTCAAGCGGCGCACCGGCGACGGCGGCATCTATCGCGTGACGGTAGGCGTTCGTAACGACGGCGGCGTAGTAGGACGATTTCATGCGTCCCTCTATCTTGAAGCTGTCAATCCCTGCGTCGATAAGCTCCGGTATATGCTCTATCATGCACATATCGCGGGAGTTCATTATGTGCGTCCCGCCGTCTTCGCTTATCTCGAAGTACTCGCCCGGGCGCTTTTCCTCGACCAGATGATACTTCCAGCGGCAGGGCTGGGCGCACTGGCCGCGGTTCGCGTCACGTCCGGTCAGGTAGTTTGACAGCAGACAGCGCCCCGAGAACGACACGCACATCGCACCGTGAACGAAAGCCTCCAGCCGCAGCTCCGGCGGGGTATTGCGGCGAATTTTCCTGATATCCTCCAGCGGAGTCTCCCGCGCGAGGACGACCGTGTCCGCGCCGAACGCGTACAGCGCATTAGCCGCCGCGCTGTTGATGACGCCGAACTGCGTGCTGATATGCTTTGCGACCTTGGGCGCATACTTCTTCGCCAGCTCCAGCACCCCGATGTCCGCGATTATCAACGCGTCGGCCTCCACGTCCTGCAAAAATTCAAGATACTTCGGGAGCGCGGCAAGCTCGTCTTCGCGCGGGAGCGTGTTGCAGGTCACGTATACCCGCCGCCCCATCGAATGCGCAAGCTGCACCGCTTCGCGCAGCTGCTCCTCGTTGAAGTTGCCCGCCGAGGCGCGCATCCCGAATTGAGTCCCCGCCAGATACACGGCGTCCGCGCCGTAATGGAGCGCCATTGTAAGGCGCTCCATATCCCCGGCGGGGGCTAAAAGTTCCGTTTTCTTATTCATAGTTCTGTGTTGCAACAAAGGCGTTGAACTCGTCCGCATTGGTGAAGAAGCGGTGCTGTCCGGTCGCCGTGTCGAGAGCGTAGTAGTAATAGCCGGTGCTCTCCGGATAGAGCGCCGCGTTGATGGACGCGATACCGGGGTTCGCGATCGGCGTGGGCGGCAGGCCGGTGTTCAGTCTGGTGTTGTACGGGCTGGGGTCTGCCAGCATGTCTGCCGTCGGCGCACCCTCATGGTCGGGGTAGGCGTACAGTATCGAAGCGTCGATACCAAGCGGCATTCCGGCGTTGAGACGGTTATAGATGACGGAAGCGATGAGCGCGCGTTCGGAATCGTTCGCGGCCTCCTTCTCTATCAGCGACGCGATGTTGACAACGTCACGCATGCTCATTCCGAGATCCTGCGCGCGCTGGAGCATTTCGGCAGTCTGCCTATAGTAGAAGTTCTCCAGCATCTTGTTTATGGCGCTGGACGCCTGCATGCCGACATAGAACTCATAGGTATCTGGGAAGAGGAAGCCCTCAAGGCGGTAGGCACTGCCCTCTTCGCCGCCCTCAAGGAAGGAATAGTTAAAGGTTGCGGTCGCGGCGGCTTCCATGAGGTCGTTATAGCTGCACACGCCCTCTTCCTCAAGACGGAGGAATATCTGGTGCATCGAGAAGCCCTCCGGTATCGTGACCGTGGTGGTCAGCGTGGAGCCGGAGCCGGACTGCATATTTTTTATAAGCGCGCGGTAGTCGAAGCTCGACCGCAGCTCGTAGCTGCCGGGATCGACCTTGGAACCTGCGTGGGAGATCTTGCAGAAGGCCTCGAACAGCCATTTGTATTCGATAAGCCCCGCATCCTTCAGTGCATCCGCAACATAGCTGACGTCCGCCTGAGACACGCGCTTTGTCCCGATCTTGTTGCCGTTTTCGTCCAGATCGTCAACCGTGGCGATCTCGAAGATACTGTTCGGCAGCGTCACGACCGCGGTGAAATTATCCTTATTCAGCGCAAGCGCGTCGCTTGCCGCCATCCACGCGAAGCACGCGAGAACGACGCTGAGCGCCGTGACGAACACAAAGTACATCACGCCGCCGAGGCAGCCGGAGCGGTATTCCCTGCTCTGGCGCACCGGTCGGTAATCCCTCTCGGTCATCTCGTCGCCGGTGTAGTTGTGGTTCTCGTCGCCGTTTTTATCTATGAAGAAATTGTCCACCGCGGAGAAGCGGCTGGATCTGTCCTTCGCATCCTTTGCGGCGGGTTCCTGCGGCTGCTCCTGCGGCTTCGCCGCGGGTTGTGCGCCGGTCTTGCCCGTCTGTCCGGTTTTCTTCTTCGCATTCTCGTCGTGAATGCGGAATATCTCATTTATCTTTTCAATATCGTCCGGCATTGTTTTCCTCCTCATATGGGTATCGGCATGGCGCGCAATTCGTCGTAGCACCAGCCTGCTGGGCTGCATATTATGGCATGAGCGATGCAGAAAACTGCTCGCGGTTTTATCAGGATCTGTCTGCTGTGCCGCGCACCGTGCCTGCGGCACAGGCAAAGTTCCGGCACGGGGAAAGGAATATATATATGTTCTGCAACGGCTGCAACAACAATAGTGTTCTGTGGATAATCATTATCCTCATCATTCTCTTCGGCTGGGGCGGCTGCGGATGCGGCAACAGCTGCGGATGCGGCTGCAATAACAACAACGGCTGCGGCTGCTGAGTTATATGCAATCACCGGGGGCTCCGAAAGGAGTCCCTTTTTTGACGCCGTGAGGCTCAAATATGTTTCCGGATCAGCTCGTATATCTCGTCATTCTTTTCCTCGACCTCACGCTCGACACCGTCTTTCATAAACGGAATGCGCGTCCAGCCGTAGTAATCCGCGGCCATATCCGCCGTGTGCAGACAGCGCCGCAAGTACTCAACGTCCTTCTCATGGATGTCGGCCGCAGTGTGCGTCTTATCCTGACGGTGCTTCATGCGCGCGAGCGAGGTCTCGATATCTACGTCAAGATATATGACGAGGTCGGGCTGCGGCAGGCCCATTTTCACATATTCAAGGTCATAAAGCCAGCCGAAAAACGCCGGCAGCTCCTCATCACTGAGCTTGCAGCCCTGATGGACGGCGTTTGAGGTCGTATAGCGGTCGGAGATGATAAGTCCGCCCGCGTTATATATATCGCCCCACGCCTCGCGGTAAGACGCGAAGCGGTCGACCGCGTAAAAGGTGGAGGCGGTATAGGCATTCACATCCTCCGGATGACTGCCGAAGCTGCCGCCGAGATACATGCGTATCAGCGCGCTGCTCTCCTTGTCGTAACGGGGAAACACAATATGATTATAGTCAATTCCGTCGTTTTCAAGACGCTGGCATATGTGCCTGTACTGGCACGACTTTCCGCTGCCGTCTATGCCCTCGAAAACTATCAGCTTACCTTTTGCCATAACTTCCTCCGGTAGAGGCTTTCCTTTTATATCCGGCTGAAAACCTCGCCTATTTTTTCATGTATTATCAGATCTGCGCAGCTGTCATACGGGGTCTCGCTCAGGTTCACAAGGACGAGCTTATTTCCCCGGTAATAGTTGATGAGTCCCGCCGCCGGATACACGTTCAGCGACGTGCCGCCGACGATGAGCACATCGGCATTGCGCAGATAGTGCACGGACTTTGCCAGAACGTCCTCGTCCAGCTGCTCCTCGTACAGCACGATGTCCGGCCTTATGACGCCGCCGCACTTGCAGCGCGGGACGCCCTCGCCGTGGTTCATCTTGTCTGCCGGATACGGCATACGGCAGCGCGAGCAATAGGCGCGCAGGATGCTGCCGTGCAGCTCCAGCACGTTTTTGCTGCCGGCCGCCTGATGCAGTCCGTCGATATTCTGCGTTATAACGGCGCGCAGCTTGCCCTCGCGCTCCAGCTCCGCAAGGCGCAGATGCGCACGATTGGGCTTCACGCCGTCGATAACGAGCTTTGCCCGATGGAACCGGTAATACTCCTCGGGATAGCGCTCAAAGAAGCTGTGGCTCAAAATCGTCTCCGGCGGGTACTTCCACTGCTGATTATACAGGCCGTCAACGCTGCGGAAATCCGGTATCCCGCTCTCGGTGCTGACTCCTGCGCCGCCAAAAAACACGATATTGTCGCTCTCCGCGACCCATTTTTTAAGCTGGTCAATCTTAGCGTCCATAGGCCAAGCCTCCATTCAACGCCGGTAGTACCGGTTAACAAGGGCAGATACTAAACGGAGATATTATACAACATATTTCACGAATTGACAAGGCGGCGGACATTTTTTAATATATGCGCAATAAATAAGCGGGCGGCAAAGCTGCCGTCCGCTTGAGCATATTGAATTTTTACAGGCTGCCGTTTACAAGCTCGCCGTCAATGAATGTCGCCTTGAGGTTCAGCTCCTCGTCCAGCAGCAGCATATCGGCGCATTTGCCAACTTCGAGCGATCCGATCTCGCCGAAGCTGTTTATCGCTTTTGCGGGCGCTACCGTCATAGCATAGACCGCGTCCTCAAGCGGTATCCCGTAGGACACGACGTTTTTCAGTTCCTGAAGAAGATTGCTGGAAGAACCGGCGAGCGTACCGTCGAGCAGCGTCGCGCGGCCGTTTTTGACAACTATCGGCTGTCCCGCGAGATCATAATTGCCGTCACAAAGTCCGGCGCAGCGCAGAGAATCGCTGATTATTATCATCTTTTTTCCGAACATCCGGTACACGGCGTTTATCACCGCCGGATGGATATGCAGCCCGTCACAGATAAGCTCGACCTCGGCTCCCGCCATCAGCGCCGCGCCGATAAGCCCCGGCTCACGGTGGTGCAGCGGCTGCATGGCGTTGAAGAGATGCGTCGCCTGCGTCGCGCCCGCCTCGAATCCGGCCATTGCCGTGGCGTAATCCGCAGTGGTATGGCCGAGGGATACGGCGCACACCTTCGACGCCTCGCGGATAAACTCCACCGCGCCGTCAAGCTCCGGCGCCATGGTGATTATCTTTAGCTTTCCTCCGCTCAGCTCGCTCATACGGTAAAACAGATCAAGATCAGGCATGCGGATGTTTTCCGCCTTCTGCGCGCCACGCTTTTTATACGACACGAACGGCCCCTCAAGATGCACGCCCGCGCACTTTGCCTGCGCGCCCTGCCGCTCATAACCGCGGATATTGCGCATCGCCTGCGCCAGCGCGTCCTCACCTATGGTCATAGTCGTGAAGCAGAATGAGGTCACGCCGTGCGCGGCGTAGTAGCCCGCGAGTGCGGGTATCTCGTCGGCGCGGCAGTCGCTCGCGTCGTAGCCGATTGCGCCGTGCGTGTGAATGTCGATGAAGCCGGGGACGAGGTACGCGCCGTGCGCGTCAACGCCGCCCTCAACGTCAAAGGCGCTTATCTTATCGGAAAACTCGACGGAAGAACGCTCAAAGCGCCCGTTTCTGTAAACCCTCGCATTGCTTATCTTCATGGATCAGCCCTCCATGGCATACAGCCGGAAATATGTATAATCTCAGAGATAGAAGCTGGGAGACTTTCTGCCCGCGCACATCTTCAGCAGCGCGGCCGACACCGCAAGCTGTGCCGCCTTCGGGACACTGCGCGCACCGAAGGGACATACGGTGATGCAGCGCATACAGCTTATGCACTTGGTCTTGTCGGGCTTTCTGGGATCGCCCTGATCTATCGCCCCAGCGGGACATTCGGCAGAACATGTGCCGCAGCCGGAGCAGTGTATCCCGGAGCTGGGATAGAGCGGCAGCCCCTTGTACGGCTTATAGTCGTGACTGCCGGGCATCGGCACGTCACGCAGGTTCTCGCGCGACATGAGCGAGGTGAGGAAGCTCTTAAGCTGGGCAACATCCTTCTCGTCGGGACGGCCTGCGCCGAAGCGGCGATCAAGTGAATGCGGCGCGACCATCTCCGCCCCGCCGACAACGCGGAAGCCGTTCTTTTTGCAGAGGTCTGCCATTTCCTGAAGCGCATCCTCAACGGCGCGGTTGCCGTATACCGCCACGGGCACGACGGGCGTATTGTCGCCGCGGACATCCTTCATGCGGCGATACATGGGAGCAGGGATGCGGCCGCCGTAAACCGGAAAGCAGATGAAAACCAGCATATCCGAGTCAAAGCTCATGTCGAAATCGAACACGGTGATGTCCGCCGTCTCGGCCTTTAGCTCGGAAGCGATGAGCTTTGCGATATGCTCGGTCCCGCCGGTCGCGCTGAAGTAAAGAACGATAGGTTTCATACTCTGTACCCCTTATAATTATTATAATTATGTTTCAAGAATAACACTTTGCGCAGACACCGTCAATGCCTCGCCTTGGTCATTCTTAATTCTCGATGCCGTTGAGTGCGATCTGCGTCCAGGTTTCGAGCATATCCCAGTTCCCGCGCAGCTCCGCCGCCGTCGTCCAGCCGCCCTCGAGCTTCTCCGTCTCGCGGACGCGCACCTCGCCCTCGACGGGCAGCGTGTAGCACAGGCCGAGATGTACGCTGCCGACGCCGTTGGTGTCGTCGTTGATAAAGCCGACGGGGTGCAGCCCGCCGCGGTGCTCGATCTCGACCTCCTCGTCAAGCTCACGCTCAAGTCCGCGCAGCAGGACGTTCTCGCGGTCAACGTCGTCCACGGGGTTTATATGCCCGCCTACGCCGATGGACATAAGCCCGTGCAGCCGCGCTTCCCCGCCTTTTTTGAGGCGGCGCGTCATGAATATCTCGTCCCCGCGGCGCAGCACCACATACGGGATTATCTGCTTGTAGCCTGGGTCATTCTCTGCATCAGGACGCGGGATGAACTCATGCTCTGCGCGGATAATGTCCAGCATCTCGGCGTTCGACTCCGTGATAAGGCCGGTACGGCCGGAGATAAATTGCGACAATTTCTCGGTTTTAACTACCAATACGTATTCCATAGTCGTCTCTTTTCTGTTGACTTATTTTTGCTGTGACCTTATAATTTATTACATGATAACATAAACGGAGGTATTTTTCCATGGCGAATTTTTCGGATTTTTATTTCGACTCCAGCACCGGAAAAAACCGCATCTACGTCCGCCAGTGGTCGCCGGAAGGCGAGCCGCGCGGCATCGTGCAGATAGAGCACGGCATCGCCGAGCATATCGAGCGCTATGACGATTTTGCCCGTTTTCTCGCCGATAACGGCTTCATCGTCGTCGGCGACGATCACCTTGGCCACGGCAAGTCCATCGACAACGGCGGCGAGCAGGGCTTCTTCGCCGAGAGCGACGGCTGGGACTATGTCGTCTGGGATATCGACCGGCTGCACGACATCATGCACGAGAAGTACCCCGACCTGCCATATATTTTCTTCGGTCACAGCATGGGCAGCTTCCTTGTGCGCACCTATATCATCCGCCATCCGGAGAAGCCGGACGCCGTGATAATCAGCGGCACGGGGCATCAGCCGCTGCCGATGGTGCTTGGCGGGCTTGCGGTGGCAAGCGCCGCGGTCAAGCTCTACGGGGCGCACAAGATCGGCGACACGCTCAACAGCGTCGCCTTCGGCTCATACAACAAGGGCTATGCCAACCCGCGCACTGATTTTGACTGGCTCAGCCGCGACACGGAGAATGTTGACAAATATATCGCCGATCCTCTCTGCGGCTTTGTGCCGACGGTCAGCCTGTTCCGCGATATGATGAGCGGCATAAAATTCATCACCAACCAGGCGAACATCGACAAGATGAGCAAGGAGACGCCGGTATACTTCATGTCCGGCGACGCCGATCCTGTCGGCGAGAACGGCAAGGGCGTCACGCGCGCGTACAACGCCTTCTGCAAGGCCGGTCTGCATGACGTGAAGATGCGGCTCTACCCCGCCGGCCGTCATGAGCTGCTCAACGAGATAAACCGCGCAGACGTGTATAAAGACATTCTCGACTGGATAAACGAGAAGATCTAAACAAAACAGCGAAGCCGAACCGGCTTCGCTGTTTTGCTATAACACTCTTCTGTCATTCCGAGGAGCGAAGCGACGTGGGAATCCGTTCTCCTTAGCCGCCATACTATCAGGGATGCGGATTGCCGCAGGCAGTGGCGGCATGATTTAAGCTGGGCGCGACATATAAAGTTTCGACGGCATAAAAAAGCCTTGGCAGCTAAACTGCCAAGGCTTTTGAGTATGTTGGATTACTCCTCTTCAGGGGCGATGCCGGTGGCTTCGCCGGTAGCGGAGACTTCGTATATGAGAGCGTCGCCTGCGGGCTCCTCGACCTCTTCCTCCTCTTCCTCGACCGCTGCGGGTGCGGGCTCGGACAGAGCGCGGATGGACAGGGAGATCTTGTGCTTCTCGTCATCGATAGCGGTGATCTTCGCGTCAACAACATCGCCGACGGTCAGAACGTCCTCGGGCTTGCCGATGCGGCGGTTTGCGATCTGGGAGATGTGGATCAGACCGTCAACGCCGGGCAGAACTTCCGCGAATGCGCCGAAGGGCATGAGCTTGACGATAGTGACCTTTGCAACGCTGCCGACACCGTAGGTGTTGGTGAACACGGTCCAGGGGTTGCCGTTGGGATCCTTGTAGCCGAGGGAGATCTTGCGCTTCTCCTTGTCGAAGCTGATGACGTAAACATCGACCTCGTCGCCGACGGAGAGAACGTCGGAGGGCTGCTTGATACGGCTCCAGCTCAGCTCGGAGACGTGAACCATACCGTCAATGCCGCCGATATCGACGAATGCACCGTAGCTGGTCAGGGACTTGACGACGCCGTGGTACTTCTTGCCGACCTCGATCTCGTTCCAGATGGACTCGATGCGCTCGCGGCGCTCGGCCTGTGCAACGCGGCGGATGGAGCCGACTACTCTCTTGCGAGCCTTGTTGACCTCGGTGATCTTGAGGCGAACGGTCTTCTTGATGAGCTGGCTCAGCTCTGCATCGCGGGGCAGATCGGTCTGGGATGCGGGGACGAACACGCTGATGCCCTTGACATTGACAACAACGCCGCCCTTGTTCTCGCCGGAGACAACGCCCTCGAGGACTGCGCCGGACTCGGCGGCCTCTTCGATATCGTTCCAGCTCTTTGCAGCGTCAAGACGCTTCTTGGAGAGCATAACGGTGCCTTCGACATCGTTGACTCTGACAACAACTGCTTCAATGGTGTCGCCGACCTTGACAACGTCTTCGACCTTGACGCCGTCGTCAGTGAACTCGGAAGTGGGAATGAAGCCGGAATACTTGGTGCCGAGGTCTACGCTGATCTCAGTACCGGTAATAGCCACAACATGTCCGGTTACCTTGTCTCCATTATATATAGTTTTGAGAGTCTCCTCCAGCATTTCGTCGAAGGACTTTTCGACCTCGACTGCGGATTCTTCAACTTTGATTTCGTCGCTCATTTTGTTTCTTACCTCCTTAATTATCCACGCCGGCGTGGATGCCCCCGCTGTGAGCCCGATGGTATCCGCGTCCGTGACCTTGTCCATATCCAGCTCATCACACTTCTCTATGAACTGGACCCAGCCGCAATGCTCAGAACAGATCTGGGCAAGATGCAGGCTGTTGGCGCTGTGCTTTCCGCCGATGACCACCATTGCGTCACATTCGGAGGCCAGCTTTTCAGCCTCCTGCTGCCGCGCAGACGTAGCAGTACATATTGTATCAGATATTTTCAGATTTGTACACCTTTTTTTTAGGATATTGCAACATTCGGTAAAATTACCGTGCGTCTGAGTTGTTTGCACCACAACACTTAGAGGTTTATCCCAAAAATCCGGATTTTGGTTCAGCCACGTCTCAAGCTCCGCCGCCGTTTCAAACACCATGTGCTCTCCGCACCAGCCGCATATGCCCTCGACCTCCGGATGACGGCGCATTCCGATGATAATCACAAAGCGCCCTTCGGCCGTGGCCTCGCTGACGATATTGTGGATATGCTTCACCTTCGGGCAGGTCGCGTCAACGATCTCCGCGCCGCTGCGCTCCAGCTCCTGCTGCACGCTTCTTGCTATTCCGTGCGCGCGGATCAGCACCTTTTCGCCCACGTGTGCCTCTGAGGGGCTTTCTATGAGCCGCAGGCCGCGCGAGGCAAGCTCGTTTACAACGTCTGCATTATGGATAAGCTCGCCGAGGCTGCTGCACTTTTCGCCGCTGCGGAGCAGCTCCTCCGCCATTTTCACGGATCTGCTCACGCCGAAGCAGAATCCCGCACTTTTTGCGACAATAAGCTTCTTCATACGCCCAGCCGCTCCCGCACGATGCTCCGAAGGAGCGCCGCGCTCTGCTCGAAATCAATGTCGCTCGTATCGACGCGCACGGCGTCCTCAGCCGCCTTGAGCGGTGCGGCCGCGCGGCTGGTGTCCTGCTTATCGCGGTATTCTATATCGCGCAGAACTTCGTCATAATCTGCCTTGACGCTCTTACCCTGAAGCTCAAGCAGGCGGCGCTGCGCGCGTGCCGCGGCGCTGGCGGTCAGGAATATCTTCAGCTCCGCATCCGGCAGGACGACGGTGCCTATATCGCGCCCGTCCATGATGACGTTATGCGTCCGCGCCATGCGTCGCTGCATCTCCAGCAGGTATGCGCGCACCGCAGGCATCGCCGAGACGTTTGAGGCGCAGATGGATATCTCGGGCATGCGTATCTCGGCGGACACGTCCTCCCCGTCGAGGAACATTCTCTGCTCGCCTTCGTCATTATAGCGCATCTCTATGCTTATCTCCGGCAGCATCGCCGAGACAGCGATCTCATTTTTCGTATCGAGCCCGCGGCGGTGTGCCGCAAGGCCGACGCTACGGTATATCGCGCCGGTATCGACGTAAATGTACCCCAGTTCCTTTGAAAGTCTGCGCGCAAGGCTGCTCTTTCCCGCTCCAGCGGGGCCGTCTATGGCGATAGAATTAAATCCGTTCATCAGAATTCATCCTTAAGTATAGATTTTCCGGCAATATAGCCGGTAGACCATGCGATCTGGAGATTGAAGCCGCCCGTATATCCGTCAAGGTTCAGCACTTCGCCCGCGAAGTACAGGCCGCCAACCAGCTTTGACTCCATGGTGCGCGGATTTACCTCCTTCGTGCTCACGCCGCCGGCGGTCACGATGGCCTCCTTTATCGGGCGCATGCCGCTGATGGACACAGGAAACGCCTTGAACAGATGCAGCAGCTGATGCCGCTGCTCGCGGGTTATGGAGTTGACCTTGGTGTCCTCCGGTATGCCCGACAGCCTGATGAGAACAGGTATCATCGACTTGCCCGCAAGGTCTGTGAGTGAATTTTTGAACTCCTTGTTCGCGTACTTATCAAAGTCGCGCAGGATACGCGCGTCGAGCTTCTTCTCGTCGAGTCCGGGCTTGAGGTCGATCTCGAGCCGGTATTTCGCTTTGCCCATGTGCCGCATGTGTGAGCTTGCCGACAGCACCAGCGGCCCCGAGACGCCGAAATGCGTGAACAGCATCTCGCCAAGCTCTCGGTATATCAGCACGTCGTTCTCATAGGCCGAGAGCGTCACGTTTTTCAGCGCGAAGCCCTGCATCTCGGCGCAGTAATCATCGTCGCTTTCAAGCGGAACGAGAGACGGCCACGGCGTGTCGATAGTATGCCCCGCGCTGCGGGCGAATTTATAGCCGTCGCCGGTCGAGCCGGTCAGCGCATATGTAAGCCCGCCGGTGCATATCGCCGCCGCGCGGCAGTCTATCATTCCCTCGTCGGTCGGAACGCCTGTGACTATGCCGTTCTCTATCCGGACGCCCTTGGCGTGGGTATGCATGACGCGCACGCCCGCGCGCTCACACCAGTGCGCCATCGTTCCCGCGACGTCGTTGGCGTTATCGGACACCGGAAACACGCGGTTCCCGCGCTCAGTCTTGAGCTTCAGCCCGTGCGACTCGAAAAGCTCCATAGTCTGCGTCGGCGACAGGCGGTTCAGCGCAGAGTACAGGAATCTCCCGTCGCCGGGGATATTCTCCATAAACGTCTTGATATCGCAGTTATTTGTGACATTGCATCTTCCCTTGCCGGTGATGCGCAGCTTGCGGCCGAGCAGCCGGTTCGGCTCCAGCAGTATCACGCGCATACCGCGCTCCGCCGCCGTTGCCGCGCACATCATGCCCGCGGGGCCGCCGCCGATGACGACAAGCTCCGCCTCTGCTGTTTTTTTATTGTGTTCCATAATGTTCTTCTCCGGGAAATTTATTTATCTGTCAAACGAGGCTATTTCTTCCGCCGTAAGGCTGCGCCATTTCCCAGCCGGAAGATCGCCGAGTTCAACGCTGCCCTCGCGCACGCGGCGCAGCTTCGTGACCCTGAGCCCGACGGCGGCACACATTTTTCTGACCTGACGGTTGCGCCCCTCGTGTATAGTTATGGCAAGCTCCGCGCCGCCCGGCAGCAGCGATATTATATCGACCTCCGCGCCGCGCGTCATGTATCCGTCTATCTCCATCGGGTATCGCAGATACTCGACAGCCTCGCCGACGTCCTCGCCCTGCACCCAGGTGAGGTAGCACTTCTCCACCTCGTGCGACGGGTGCATGAGCCGGTTGGCAAACTCGCCGTCGTTCGTGCATATCAGCAGCCCTTCCGAATACATGTCGAGCCGCCCGACAGGGTACACCCGCGTATGCAGCCCGCTCAGAAGCTCCGTTATGCAGCGGCGCTCCTTCTCGTCATGCAGCGTCGTGACATAGCCCTTGGGCTTATTGAGCATTATGTACAGCTTTTCCCCTGCGGTGGGCAGCGGTCTGCCGTCCACCAGTATATTGTCCGTCTCCGTGTCCGCGCTCATACCAAGGGCTGCCGCCACGCCGTTGACGCTGACGCGTCCGACCTTTATGCACTCTTCGGCGGCTCTGCGGGACATAAGTCCGGAGGCGGAGATTATCTTCTGAAGTCTCTCCTGCATTATGCAAGCTCCAATCGTAGATGTAGATAGCTATAAGTTTTCCTGATCCGCGGCACATCAGCAGCGTAGACAAGCTCGCCGTCCGCGATCACCTCGCCGTTGTACTCGATCTCGTAGCGCCCCGCATGCTCGCCCATGTTCACCGGCGCGAACACGAAACGCGGCAGCTCGTATCTCACCGTAAGCTCCGCGTCACGCGGCAGGAACAGTGAAAGCTCCTCCGAGGGGCGGACGGCGGCCGCGCTCTCAGTCCCTGACGTCACCGGTACCTCCGGCAATGAGCCGTCGCTCAGCGCTCTGCGGTCGGAATACTGCGAGAAAGCCCAGTCGTAGAGCCTGCAATGGTCGGTCCAGTCGTCTGGGTCGGACAGCGTGACGCATATGAGCCGCGTCCCGTCCCGCTCGCAGCAGCTCACAAGGCAGCGCCCCGCGGCGAGCGTATAGCCGGTTTTCCCGCCTATGCAGCCTTCGCAGCGCCAGAGCAGCTTGTTGTGGTTATAATAGCACTGCTCGCCCACCTGCCGCGACGAGGCGGAGATGATTCGGGCAAAGTCCTCATTGCGCATACAGTAGTCCATCAGCACAGCCATGTCGCGCGCGGTGGAATAATGATCCTCCGCGTCCAGCCCGTGCGGATTTGAAAACGATGAATTCGTCATGCCGAGGTTCTGCGCCTTCTCGTTCATGAGCGCGGCAAAATCCTCAATGCTGCCCGCGGTATATCTCGCAAGCGCATCCGCCGCGTCGTTGCCGGAGACGAGCAGCAGCCCATACAGCAGATCCTCCACCGTGACGCACTGCCCCAGATGCAGGTACATCGACGAGCCCTCGATGCAGCACGATTCCGCGCCGACCTCAAGCTCATCATCAAGTCCGCAATTCTCGATGGCAACGATGGCAGTCATCAGCTTCGTCGTGCTGGCGATGAGCGACTGCGCGTCGGCGTTCTTTTCATATATCACTTCGCCGCCGGAGTGCATGACTATCGCGCTCGCGGCGCTGGTGTCCGGCGCGTCCGACACTGCGTACGCCCGCGCGGAAAACGCGGCAAACAGCACCGCAATAACTATAAAAATACTTCTTTTCAACAATAAGCACCACCCTTGAAAGATTTTGGGCAGTGCTTATTATTGACATTTGCCTTTCAGCTTATGCTATGTCTCAGCCCTTCTGCTTTTCGATAAAGCTGTCAACGCGGTCGATGACCTGCGGTACGAGGTCGATTATGCGGTCAACAGTGTTGCTGGCAGGAGGAGTGACGTTTATCATGCGGATGTTGCCCTCTTTGATGACGAGGAAGCCCATCGGCTCGATCTTAACGCCGGTCGCATTGCCGCCGCCGTAGGGTCTGCTGCCGTCGGCCTTCTTGGAGCCAAGCTCCACTCCGCCGCCGCCGAAGCCTACGCTGATTTTGGAGATGGGAACCAGAGTGATCCCGTCGGGGGTATAGATCGGGTCACCGACGACCGTGTCCACCTTGAGAATGTTCTTCACGCTCTCCATTGTGTTCTGCATGAGTTCGCCGATAGGGTTGTTATCCATTTTTGTTCATCCTTTCCTCTGCCTGTCTATTTTCTTCTATCTGTTTTATTTCTTCGCCGTTTGTATCTGTCGCGTCGGTGCGCTTTTCCCGCGCAAGCCTGCGTTTGTTTTTAATAATTATACCCAGCGCGCCGAAGGCTATAATAAACAGCCCCTCGAATATCTGGCCAATGCGCATCGTCACCGCGATGACGAAATCGACGCTCATACTGTCCGCCGTGAAGTCCACATCCGTGCGGACATCGGCGTCGCGCACCTTGAATTTCTTCCGGCATAGCGGAGCGAGCGACGACAGTGCGCCGTTGACATAGCCGTAGATAAGCGCGGTATCATACGGGTCGTCTCCCGCCGCGGTATAGTGCAGCATGAAGCGGTCGACCCTTATGGTGAGGATATGCCCCACGCCGTGCAGCGCCTTTTTTGCCAGTGCAAGCAGCTCGTCACGCGAGAAGTTCAGATTCAGCCGCTTTTTCGGTTTTTCCTCTTTCGGCTGAGTCTCCGCGGGCGGCGGAGCCTCTTCCTTGGGCTTCTCTTTTTTGTGCCTGTTTTTCAGCTTTTCAAGCAGCGGACTGTTCGGATAGACCTCGATAAGCTTGCCGCAGACCTTCGCCGAGGCTTTGAGGTTTCCGCCGATATACTCGGCGTCTATCCCGACCCGCACCAGCGACACAAGCAGGATGAGCAGGATGACCAGCCCTATCACGGACAGCACCGCTATGCCGAGTATCTTCAGTATCACGCCTAAAATATGGAGAACTGCCAACTACATCACTCCTTGGTTTCCGACTCCGTTATCTCGCTGATGGTCATCTGATCCCGATTCTGTGCGTTCTGTATCTCGTCTATCGCCTGCTGAAGCTTCTCGATGCCCTCGCTGCTGCTCATATCCGGCAGCGGCGGCAGCTCGTCAAGCCTGGTAATTCCCATAGTGCGCAGGAAAACGTCCGTTGTTCTGAAGAGCGAGGGTCTGCCCGGCACGTCGAGCCTGCCGCAGACCTCGATAAGTCCGCGCTCCGTCAGCGCGCTGACCGTATATGAGCTGTCAACGCCGCGCACCTGATCCACATACGCCCTCGTGACGGGCTGGAAATAGGCGACGACCGCAAGCGTCTCCAGCGCAGGCTGGGACAGCATCGGCGGCTTGCGCTGCTCCAGAGCCTTTGTGATGAACGCGGCGTACTCCGGCGCGGAGCACATCTGGAGCTTGTCCTCCAGCCGCAGTATTCTCACGCCGCGCTGCTCGCGCTCGTATTTTTCCGCAAGATCGGCGGCGCAGAGACTTATCTCTTTTTCGTCCGCTCCGAGCACCAGCGAAAGGCGCGCGACCGGCACGCTCTCCCCCGCCGCAAAAAGTATGGCCTCTATGGCCGCTGAAATATCCATAAATTCACTCAACTATCTTTTCGATTATCTCGTCCACGTCGCCGCCCGTGAAGCTCAGGGAGTAGCCCTCGTCCGCGCGGTCAATGTGGATGCTGCCCATGCTGCAAAGCTCCAGCACGGAGATGAAAGTCGCAACGACCTCGCTGCGGCTGCGGCAGGTGGAATACAGCTCCGTCAGATACACGCTGCCTCTGCGCAGCAGATCGATTATCTGGCGGCTCTTGTCGCGCACGCTGTAAACTATGCGCTTTGGCACCGCCTGCGTCAGCTCCTCCGGCTCCGCCATGCGGCCGCCGCGGGAGTATATGTTTGAAAGCGCCTTCAGCAGGTCGACCGGCTCATGCCGGTATTCGTATTCCTTAGAGGTCTTCGGCAGCGGCTCCGGCAGCTTGGAAAAGTACAGCAGGCCGAGCTCCGACGCCTCCTTGAGCTGCGGGATCACCTGCTTTACGGCGCTCAGAGTGTCCCTGCTCTTGAGCTGCTCCAGCGAGGCGATGAGAACTTCGAGCTCGGATACCTCTTCCTCCTGCGTGAGCAGCGTTTTCGTCTTGATATACAAAAGGTGCGACGCCATCTGCACGAACTCGCTGGCGATCTCAAGGTCGAGCTTCTGCATCTGGTCAAGATATTCGAGATACTGGTCGAGTATCTCGGAGATTTTGATGTCGCGTATCTCGATCTTATTTTTTGACAGCAGCATTAGGATAAGGCTCAGCGGCCCCTCGAAGTCCTGAAGCTCGTTTTTTTCGCGTACGACGCCCTCAAGATAAAAGCTTGGATTTTCCATTTATCGACCCACTTATCAGGAATAAAACAGATTATAGATAATATCGCAGCCGGCCTGCGCGATCGGGATGAGCGCGTTATACAGCCACTCGACCGCAGTATCCAGCGGCTTGCCGAGGACGCCGGTAGCGACAAGGAGGATCATAATTATTGTGCCGTAGCGCTCATAGCGCATGAGCTTATAATACTTTTCGTCGCTCATCAATGAGAACAGCACCTTCGAGCCGTCCAGCGGCGGAACAGGAATAAAGTTGAACACGGCGAGGCCGAGGCTTATATACGCCGTTATCATTATCATTTGCAGGATGTACTGCCCGACGTCGCTGAGCTGGAGCGGGATATACAAAAGCCCATATATGAACAGGAAAACTATTGTTATCAGGATATTGCTGGCAGGGCCTGCAAGCGCAGTTATGGCCATGCCACGCTTCGGGTCTTTGAATTTATACATATTCACCGGCACGGGCTTTGCCCAGCCGAAGTGGAACACGACCATCATTATAAGACCCATGATGTCAAGGTGCTTTATGGGGTTGAGCGTCAGGCGTCCGGCGTTCTTTGCCGTATCGTCGCCCAACTTATAGGCCACGAAGCCGTGGCTCAGTTCATGGAGCGTGATGCAGACGAGCGCGGGTATGACGCTGAGAAGTATATTGAGCAGGTATGTGAAATCAAAGCCGTCCCAAATGGATTTAAGTGCGTTAATCTTGTCCACCTCCGGTTTTCTCTTTATTTTAACAAAAATATATGCAAATGACAAGTAGAGGACGGAAATATTTCAGGCTTAAGAAATATTTCCGTCCTCACGAGCGCGAATTATAAAACTTTCATTATCTCCGCCAGCAGGAGCTCTCTTCCCTGCCCCTTTTCGGCAGAGAACGGGATGAGCGGCACCTCGTCAGGCAGCGTCAGCGTCTCACGGATGAGCGCCATGTTCGGCTCTATCTCGCTTTTTTTCAGCTTGTCGAGCTTGTTTGCGACGACGACCATCGGGCAGCCGGAGCTTTTGAACCATTCAGCCATCGTCACGTCGTCCGCCGTCGGCTTATGGCGCGCATCGACTATCATGACGCCGAGATCCATAAGGTCAGGCTCCGCAAAAAAGCTCTCCATCAGCTTGCCCCAGCGCTCCTTCTCGCTCTGCGAGACTTTGGCGTAGCCGTAGCCGGGCAGATCGACAAAGTACAGCTTGCCGTCAATGAAAAAGTAATTGACGTGTATCGTCTTTCCGGGCTGCGCGCCGACGCGGGCAAAGTTCTTGCGGTTGAGCATCCGGTTTATGACCGACGACTTGCCGACGTTCGACTTTCCCGCAAACGCTATCGCCGGTATCGACGAGCGGATGAACTGCTGGGTGGAGGCGGCGGATTTTATGAACTCCGCCTTGTTTACGTTAAGTCCCGCCATGTGTCACCTACTGTCTGACAGCGCTGCCGGCGCCGACGCCGACAAGCTGCGGCGGGCAGAACGCGCTGTTCTCCGCACCGCGTATGAGCGCGACGTCCAGAACCTTATCGACGTGATCCGTCGGGACAAACTCGAGCGCACGGCGCACTGTCTGGTCAATGTTCTCAAGATCCGCTTCGTTGTCGGCAGGGATGATAACGGTCTTGACTCCTGCGCGCATGGCCGCCATCGTCTTTTCGCGCAGGCCGCCTATCGGAAGCACTCTGCCGCGCAGCGTTATCTCGCCCGTCATCGCAACGTCATGGCGCACCGGCGCGCCGGTCAGCGCGGAGATGAGCGCAATGGTCACGGTGATGCCGGCGGACGGTCCGTCCTTGGGAACGGCGCCCTCCGGAAAGTGGATATGTATATCCTTGGTCTTATAAAAATCATGCTCTATGCCGAGCACACCTGCGCGGCTCCTGATATAGGTCATCGCGGCGCGGGCGGATTCCTTCATCACGTCTCCCAGGTTGCCGGTAAGCTCCAGTCTGCCGCTGCCGTCAACCACTGCGACCTCAACGTCCAGCACCTCGCCGCCGACGGATGTATACGCAAGACCGCGCACGAGACCGACCTCGTCGCGCACGCGCAGGTGCTCTGGCTTGAACTTTGCAGGCCCCATCAGCGGTTCCAGCCCACCGGCCTTGACGCTGACGCCCTTGCACTTTTCCTCGGCAATATCGCAGGCAGCGCGGCGGCAGAGCCGTGCTATCTCGCGTTCAAGCGTACGTACGCCGGATTCGCGCGTATACGACCGGATGATCTCACGCAGCGCTTCGTCGCTGACGCGGAGCTGGTTTGCGCGCAGCCCGTGCTTCTTGCGCTGCTTCGGCAGAAGGTGGCGCTTCGCTATCTGAAGCTTCTCCTCATCGGTGTAGCTTGCAAGCTGTATGATCTCCATACGGTCGAGCAGCGCTCTGGGTATGGTGTCAAGCGTGTTCGCGGTGGTGATGAAGAACACCTCGGACAGGTCGAAGGGTATCTCAAGGAAATTATCCCGAAATGTGGAGTTCTGCTCGCCGTCGAGCGCTTCGAGCAGCGCCGCCGACGGGTCGCCCCGATAGTCGGAGCCAAGCTTGTCTATTTCGTCAAGCACCATGAGCGGGTTGCAGCTCTTGGCCTGAATGATGCCGTTTATGATGCGGCCGGGCATGGAGCCTATGTAGGTCTTGCGGTGGCCGCGTATCTCGGCCTCGTCATGCACACCGCCGAGAGATACGCGCACGAGCTTGCGGTTCACCGCCTTGGCGATGCTCATGGCGATGCTGGTCTTGCCGGTGCCCGGAGGGCCGACAAGGCAGATAAGGCCACCCTTGATATTCGGGCTGAGCTTCTTGACGGCAAGGTATTCTATGACGCGATCCTTGACCTTCTCAAGGCCGAAGTGCTCATCGTCGAGGAGCTTTCTGGCTTTTTCAAGGTCGATGGTCTCCGTGGTCTTCTTGCCCCACGGCAGCTCAAGGCAGGTATCGAGATAGCCGCGCAGGACTGCCGCCTCGGACGAGCCGAAGGGCTGCTTCATCAGGCGCGACAGCTCCTTATTGAGCTTCTCCTTGATCTCGTCGGGCGCGGCAAGCGCGCTGATTTTCCGGCGGTATTCGCCGATATCGTCCGTCTGCCCGTCCTCGCCGAGCTCCGCCTGAATTATCTTCATCTCCTCGCGGAGATAGTACTCGCGCTGGTTCTGGTTCATCTGCTCCTGCGTTGCGTCGGCCAGTTCCCTCTCAAGCTGGAGAATGTTCAGCTCGCGGCGCAGGATCTTGCCGAGCCGGACGAGCCGTCTGCTGGGGTACAGCTCTTCGAGCAGGCTCTGCTTTTCGTCATAATTCATGTTCACATTGTGCGCTATGTGATTTGCGACGCCGCCCGGCTCGTTGACCGAGAGCACACTTATGAGCTGTTCGGTCATGGCTTCGGGATTCTCGGACAGATAGTCGTGATACATCGAGAAGCAGCTGCGGACAAGCGCAACAATGCGATCCTCGCTGACGCGCTCCTCCTTGTCGGGCAGAGGCGTCACATCGGCGGTATACGCCCTGCCGGTCAGTACCATATGCTCCGCCCGCGCACGATAAAGCCCCTCCACCGTCACGCGGCGGATGCTGCTCTGCGGCTGGCGGATCTGCTGCTTTACGCGGCAGACGACGCCGACGGAATACATATCTTTTTCTTCCGGAACGTCTACCGCGACATTTTTCTGCGCCACGAGAAAAATATCTCTGTTCCCGATCACGGACATTTCCAGCGCGCGGAGCGAAGGCTCACGCTCGACGTCAAAGGTAAGGATCACGTCGGGGAACATGGTAAGCCCGCGCAGGGCTATCATCGGCAATTTTTCGGTTCTGGTGTATGTTTCGCTCATAGTTTCTCCTTTCCGGAGTGGGTAAAAATCAGTGGGCAGCGTGAATTATCTCTGGCGCGGTGCCGTTTTTCACGCAGTCCGCGGTTATAACGACCTTGCTCACCGTACTGTCGGACGGGACGGTGTACATCACATCCGTCATGACGCCCTCCATGACGCTGCGCAGGCCGCGCGCGCCTATCTTCATCTCTATGGCCTTATCCGCCACGGCCTCAAGCGCGCCGGGGGCAAACTCCAGCTCGACGCCGTCGTAGTCCATCAGCGCCTTGTACTGCTTTGCCATGGAGTTTTTCGGCTCGGTCAGGATGCGGACGAGGTCGTCCCGCTTCAGGGAATCCAGCGACGCTACGACAGGCAGACGACCTATAAGCTCCGGTATGATGCCGAACTTCAGCAGATCGTGCTGCTGCACCTGGCCGAGAAGCTCGCCGACGTCACGGTCGCGCCCGCTCTGGATATCCGCGCCGAAGCCCATCGACATCTTATCGGTGCGCTTCTCGATTATCTTGTCAAGCCCGTCAAACGCGCCGCCGCAGATAAAGAGGATATTCGTCGTATCGACATGGATGAATTCCTGATGCGGGTGCTTGCGTCCGCCCTGCGGCGGGACATTCGCTATTGTTCCCTCGAGGAGCTTGAGCAGCGCCTGCTGCACGCCCTCGCCGGAGACGTCGCGCGTAATTGAGGTATTCTCGCTCTTGCGGGCGATCTTGTCTATCTCGTCGATATAAATTATGCCGTGCTGTGCGCGCTCGACGTTGAAATCCGCCGCCTGCAGAAGCTTGAGGATGACGTTCTCAACGTCCTCGCCGACGTAGCCCGCCTCGGTGAGCGTGGTAGCGTCCGCGATGGCAAACGGCACATCCAGCATCTTGGCCATGGTCTGGGCAAAGAGCGTTTTGCCGCTGCCGGTGGGGCCGATGAGCAGGATATTGCTCTTCTGAAGCTCCACATCGTCCTTGCCGCCGTGCAGAATACGCTTATAGTGATTATAAACGGCGACGCTCAAAACCTTTTTCGCGCGGTTCTGGCCAATAACATATTCATCAAGCCCCGCCTTTATCTGCATGGGCTTGGGCAGCTTTTCGAACACGAGCGGGAGGCCGTCAAAGCCCTCCACGGGCGTGTCGGTCATCGGGTCGTCATCGACGATCTGCATGCACATACGCACGCAGTCATCGCAGATATAGCTACCGTTGCCCGCGATAAGACGGTTTACCAGCGACTGCGGCTTGCCGCAAAACGAGCATCTTATGCTTCTTCTGTCTTCATTCTTTGCCATATTCTTCTCCGTTCCGCCGATAATGGCGTTGATACGCTGATATATAGATTGGGGGAACCTGCGTCCCCCCAATCCGTGTTGCAAATATCAGCGCTTGTAAATGACCTTGTCAATAATGCCGTAGGTCTGGGCTTCCTCGGCGGTCATAAAGTGGTCGCGCTCGCAGTCGCGCTCAATGGTCTCGATGTCCTTGCCGGTGTTCTCGGCGAGGATGGAGTTGAGACGCTTCTTGATCTTCAGAATCTGCTCAGCCTGTATCTGGATATCGGTGCACTGACCCTGGCTGCCGCCGGAGGGCTGGTGGATCATGATCTCGGCATTGGGCAGGGCGATGCGCTTTCCCTTCGCGCCGGACGAGAGCAGGAACGCACCCATCGAAGCCGCCATGCCGATGCAGATGGTGGAAACATCAGGCTTGATGTACTGCATCGTGTCATATATGGCGAGGCCGGAGGTAACGCTGCCGCCGGGGCTGTTTATATAGAACTGGATGTCCTTATCGGGATCCTGCGCTTCAAGATACAGAAGCTGCGCAACGATCAGGCTCGCGGTGGTGTCGTTGACTTCTTCGGAAAGCATGATGATGCGGTCGTTGAGAAGTCTTGAAAAGATATCGTACGAGCGCTCGCCGCGGCTGGTCTGCTCGACTACATATGGAACTAAACTCATTGTATTTGACTCTCCTTTAAAATATCAGTATCCAAGAGAGCATATCCTTAACCCGGAATAATTATTCAGCCTCTTTTTCGGTCTCTTCGGCCTTCTCCTCTGCCTTCTCCTCGGGAGCGGCTTCGGTGATGATGGCGGTGTCGAAGATGATGTTGGAGGCCATCTCCTTCTTCTGCTCCTCGGCGATGAAGTCAACGCCGAAGTACTGCTTGAGCTCCTCAGCCTTTGCGCCAAGCTTCTCAGCGGTCTTTGCGATATACTCTTCGGTCTCTTCCTCGGTGGGAGCGAAGCCCTCTGCAGCGACGATCGCCTCAAGCAGAAGGTCGTTCTTGACCTGAGCCTCTGCTGCGGGCATGATGGAGGTCTTCATGGCTTCCTCGTTCAGACCCAGCATCTCGCAGAGCTTGTCCATGGGGATGGAGTTATCGGTCACGCCGAAGTTTCTTGCGTAGTTGCGGATGATCTCCTCGGCCTTCTCCTTGACCATGACCTCGGGAACCGCAACGGTCATGTTCTCGATGGCCTTGTGCATGAGGTCTGCGCGGACCTCGCCGTCGCGCTGCTCGGTCTTGCGCTTCTCAAGGTCTGCCTTGACGTCGGCCTTGTACTCGTCGAGAGTGTCGAAGCCGTTGTCCTTTGCAAACTCGTCGTCCAGTTCAGGCAGCTCGTTGACGGAGAGGTTGTTAAGCTTGATCTTGAACACAACGGCCTTGCCGGCAAGCTCGGGAGCGTAGTTCTCGGGGAAAGTGATGTCGATGTCCTTCTCGTCGCCGATGTTCATGCCGACAATCTGTTCCTCGAAGCCGGGGACGAAGGAGCCGGAGCCAAGCTCAAGGTCATATGCCTCGGCCTTGCCGCCGTCGAAACGCTCGCCGTTGAGATAACCGTCGAAGTCGATGTTGGCGACATCACCCATCTGAGCCTCGCGCTCAACGTCTACCTTGCGGGAGTTGCGCTTGCGGGCAGCTTCGAGCTCGTAGCCGATCTCGTCCTCGTCTACCTCTGCGGGGTAGCGCTCGGCGCTCAGGCCCTTGTACTGGCCGAGAGTGACCTCGGGGTAGAGGGTGACGGAGAAGGTGTAAGCGACGGTCTTGTCATCGGTGACGTTGACGTCAACGATGGAGGGGGCGCCGACGAACTTGACGTCGTTCTCGGTCACGCCCTGCTCGAAAGCCTTGGGAGCCAGCTCATCCATAGCGTCCTGATAGAACACCTCTGCGCCGTACATGCCTTCGACGACTGCGCGGGGAGCCTTGCCCTTGCGGAAACCGGGGATATTTATGCTGTGCTTATTCTTCAGATATGCGGCGTTGACGGCAGCTTCAAACTCGGCTGCGTCGGACTCGACCTGAAAAGTAAGGGTGTTATCTTCTTTTTTCTCTACGTTCTTGACAATCATTTAGATTTCCTCCTCTATATGTGCATAACACAAGCTTTAACATGATATCAGATGTTGCCTGTAAAATCAATGACAAATTATTAAATTTCCGTTCGATTTTCCCATTATTGAGCGAGCGCCGTGTTCACCGGCGGGTTTCGACCCGCATTTATTGAAAAGCTGGCGGCAATGTGCTATAATGCAGCCCAGCGACTACTAAGGAGACACCAATGAAACCAAAGTCAGGCAAAGCGCGGCGCGCGCTTTTCATTCTTTTTATAATATACTGCGCGGCGATGCTGCTGCTTCTGTTTGCCCGCAGCAGCCGCTACGTCGGCGGCAGCTACATCGAGCAGCTTAAAATGAACCTTAATCTCGTCCCGCTCGATACGGTGCGCCGCTTCGTATACGTGATAAAACACAACCCGAACCCGCACATGCTGCGGTATGCGCATCTGAATCTCGGCGGCAACGTAGCCGCGTTCATCCCATTCGGCTTTTTCCTGCCATGTCTTTTTGACAGGCAGCGCAGATTCTGGCGCTTCCTCCTCACCGCCGCCGCGGTCATCGTCTGCATAGAGCTGCTCCAGCTCGTCACGCTGCGCGGCAGCTGCGATATCGACGATCTGATACTGAATCTCATCGGCTCCGCGCTCGGATACGCGGTGTGGAAGCTTTCGGTCAAGATTAAGAACAAGAAGTCCTGAAAAATCAGGACTTCTTGTTCAGTCTGTCAAAGAACATGTGCAGCAGGGCGCGGATAAGAGAGCAGCGGGGGAGCTTGAGGGGGCAAGGCCCGCCTCAAATACAATAAACCGCCGTCCAAAAGTCTTGATACATCAACGACTTTTGGAGCAAAGCAGCATTTTGATAATATCAAAATGCTCGGCGGATGAAGCTTGTCAAAAAAAGTCCTCACAGGACTTTTTTGACAAGCTGAACAAGAAGTCCTGATAAAATCAGGACTTCTTTTCATTCTATTATCTTTATCGGCGTAAAGTCCACCCAGTCCGCGGAGACAAGCTTATATTCCGTCCCGCCGCGCCAGCCGTTGAAGGCAGCGGCGCAGCCCTTGCCGTGGATATGCCCATAGCAGCACAGCCTGACCTCGTGCTCCTTGAGCAGGCGCAGGATCTCTGGGCACTCATATTTCTGAAAAATCGGCGGATAATGCAGAAAGACGAGCTTTTTCTCCGTCGGCGCGGCCTTCAGCGACGCTTCGAGCCGCCCGACCTCGCGGAGCATTATTTTTTTATCGTGCTCCCCGCCTTTCTCCTCTTCGTAGAACCAGCCGCGCGTGCCGCAGAGGCTGTATTCGCCGTACTGAAAGGCGTTGTTATACAGTATCTCGATGCTCGTGATGCCGCATTCGGCGAAGAATTTTTTCGCCTTTGCCGCCGTTGACCACCAATAATCGTGATTTCCTTTTAGAATTATCTTTTTGCCGGGCAGCGCGTCGATAAACAGAAAGTCCTCGCGGCACTGCTCTATGCCCATGCCCCAGCTTATATCGCCGCAGATGACGCAGACGTCGTCCGCCGTCAGCTTTGAAAAGCCCTCACGGAGCTTTTCGGCGTGATTTTCCCATTTCGGGCCGAAGATATCCATCGGCTTCGACGCGCCGAGGGACAAATGCGTATCCCCTATTGCGTATAATGACATATTTTCAAAAATTCCGCTCTGTATTATTTGCCGCGCCTCCGCAGATAATATATTCGGCTGAAGCCAAATATTTTTATCGGAGGCACAATATGAACGATAAGACCCGTAACGACGTCATTCCCGGCGTCGGCTGTGACGTGACCAACTGCAAGTACAACACCATCGACTGCCGCTGCTCCGCAAGCAAGATCAGCGTCCAGAACGAGAAAGCCAACACCAAGGGCGAGACCTACTGCTCCACCTTCTGTCCCCGCGGCTGCTGCTGATTTTTTAATGCGGCTTAGATAGGAGGAAGGTTTCGGTTCGGGCATCGTTATAGACTGCGGTGCGAGAACCTACCGAGTATCGCAGGCAGTGCGGCGCACGGCTTGAGAAAGTATTTTCCTGTCCCCTAACAAAGAAATTGCGGAATTGGCTCTGCGCCGGTTTCGCAATTTTTTAATCGCATCGAAAGGCGTCCGCTATATGCTCGATGCTTATCCGCCCCGACTCGCCGTCTGGCGCGTATATCTCCACTACGTCAAACCGCGGCTGAAGCTCACAGCCCGTCTCGCCGAGCCACAGCTCCGCCGTCATAATTATCCGCTGCTGTTTGGCGCGCGTCACGAATTCCCGCGCCTCGGCAAAGGCCGCGCTTTTGCGCAGCTTCACCTCCACGAACGCTACATATTTTCCGCGCGAGGCGATGACGTCTATCTCCCCGCCGCGGCAGCTGTAATTCCGCGCCAGAATTTTATAACCCCTGCGGCGAAGATACTGCGCGGCGCGCTCTTCGCCCCAGCTCCCAAGCTCGCGGCCTGCCATCAGTGCATCTTCCGCAGGAAGCTCATGCGGTGTATCGGTGTGGCGTCCAGCTCGCGGATGGCGGCGTAATGCTGCTTCGTGCCGTAGCCCTTATGCGCGGCGAAGCCGTATCCGGGATAGAGCCTGTCCATCTCCCGCATCACGCGGTCACGGCTGACCTTCGCCAGTATCGACGCGGCGGCGATATCCGCGCACTTCCCGTCCCCGCCGACAACGCTCCTGCACGGGAAGTCAATCCCGCGGGTCTGATTGCCGTCGATCAGCGCAAGCTCCGGTGCGGTATCAAGGCCGGATATTGCGCGGTTCATGGCCAGAAAGGTCGCGTTCAGGATGTTCAGCTCCTCGATCTCCTCGACCGATGCGAACGCGATACTATACTCCAGCGCCTTGTCGCATATCTCGTCGAACAGCGCCTCACGGCGCTTCTCGCTGAGCTTCTTTGAGTCGTTCAGTCCTTCTATCACAGCTCCGCGCGGCAGGACGACCGCCGCGGCGCACACCGGCCCCGCAAGCGGGCCGCGCCCGGCCTCGTCCACTCCGCATATGCTGCGGACGCCGCCGTCATATATCTCGTTTTCAAGCGCCCAGAGTTCAAGCATCAGGCGGAGCCTCCAATGTCAGACGGCCAAGCTTGCCGTCATGGTATTCGTCGAGCAGCGTGTTCGCCATGCGCTCTATGTCGTACTCCCCGCGCGAGACGAGAAAGCCGCGCTTCTTCGCCGCCTGCTCCAGCAGCTCAAAGCCGTTCATATCCGGATCGGGCACGAACTTATAGCGCTCCTCTATCGCCTTCGGGTACAGCTCGCGCAGGCGCAGCATGAAGTTTGCGCCGAGCGTCTCTTTATCCAGCACGTCCGCCTTTATCGCGTTCGTGATGGCCAGCATCTCGCCGACCTCCTGGCTGTCAAACTTCGGCCAGAGTATGCCCGGAGTGTCCAGCAGGTCGAGCCCCTGATCGATATTTATCCACTGCTTGCCGCGCGTGACGCCGGGCTTGTCCCCCGCTATCGCCGCCTTGCGGCCGGCGACCCTGTTGATAAAGGTCGATTTCCCGACGTTCGGAATGCCGAGGATCATCACGCGCAGCGGGCGGCCGACCTGCCCCTTGGCTTCATACGCCGCGAGCTTGTCCTTCAGCAGCCGTCTCACCGCGGGCGCAAAGCTTCCAACGCCCTTGCCGCTTTTCGCGTCGGTCTCCAGGATCGCAAGTCCGCGCGATTCAAAATACTTTCTCCAGCGCGCGGTCATCTGCGGGTCTGCAAGATCAACGCGGTTGAGTATAACAAGGCGCGGCTTATCACCCGCCAGCCGGTCTATATCCGGATTGCGGCTCGAATACGGGATGCGCGCGTCCAGTATCTCGCACACCGCGTCCACCATGCTGAGGTTCTCCTCTATCATGCGCTGCGCCTTGGTCATGTGGCCGGGGAACCACTGGATATTCATTTTTTCAAGGCCGTTGTTCTGCGTCATTTGGCAACTCCAAACTCGCTCAGCGGGTAGATGACCATATACACCTTGCCGATTATGAGCCGCTCGTCAACCATGCCGATGCGCTTGTCGCGGCTGTCGGTGGAGGCGTTGCGGTTATCGCCCATGACGAACACGCAGCCCTCGGGCACGGTCTGCGGGCCGATGAAGTCGAGCTTCTTCTGCGTCGCTTCGTTTATATACGCCTCTTCGATGACCTCGCCGTCCACATATACAAGGCCGTTTGCGAAGTCAATATTGACCTCCTGCCCCTCGACCGCGATCACGCGCTTGACCAGCGCCTTGTCGGGATCGTACTCGTCCTTCTTGAAAACGACGATGTCGCCCTGCTTCGGCTTATAGAACAGATCGGACACCAGCATCTTGTCGCCGTTCTGAAGCGTCGGCAACATGGATGTACCGCGCACATCAACGACGCGGATCACGAACACAAACAGCAGCACGCAGATTATCAGCGCGCTGATAAGGCACTGTATCCAGTCGTATGTATACTTACGGGTGTCGGTAACGGCCTCCGTCATATTCTTTCTTTTATTCTTGCTTCCCATAGCTAGTCTCCTTTGCAGGATTTACCATCAGCCGTCAGGCCGCGCGGACTATACGCCGCTGCCGTCAGCTGATCATACTGAATATATATTATACACCATTTTGCCGCCTATTGGCAACAAAAATTCTCCGAGCGGTTTATGTTGAAAAGTTTGCGCGCCGATGGTAGAATGTGCTTATCCTAAAGGAGGGCGTTCACATGTTGAAGCTCAGCATAATCGTACCCGTTTATAACGTTGAAAAATACCTGCCTAAGTGCATTGACTCGCTCATCTGCGGCGACGGCGGCTACGAGATCATCCTTGTCAACGACGGCTCTACCGACGGCTCGCCGGACATTCTCGCCGATTACGCCGCGCGCTATCCCGCGCTCATCCGCATCATCACCACGCCGAACGGCGGACTTGGCCATGCACGCAACACAGGCATTGACGCCGCCATGGGAGACTACCTGCTCTTTGTGGACAGCGACGACTACCTCTCCCCCGACGCGCTCGGTTCCATACTAGCCGCGCTGGACGGTAGCTTTGATATCTGCATTTTCGATATACTCTCCGTCAACGAGAGCGGAAAGGTGCTGAAGAAAATGCCCGGAACCGCCCGTCCCGACGGCAGCGTGTTCTCGCTGAATGAGTATCCGGAGCTTTTGTTCGAGCTGCCCGCCGCGTGGAACAAGATTTACCGGCGTGAGCTTTTCGCCGCCACCGGTATACGCTACCCCGACCGCGCGTGGTTCGAGGATCTGCGCACGACGACGAAGCTCTACACCGCCGCGAAGCGCATAAAATATGTGAGCCGGAGCTGGTATAACTATCTCCAGCGCGCAGGTTCCATAACGAACGCGAAAAAGTCCGACCGCAACATTGAGATTATCGACGCGATGGACGATGTTGTGGAGTATTTCAAAGTCATCGGCTCCTATGACGAGTACCGCGAACAGCTCGAATTTCTGGCGCTCAAGCACATTCTTCTCGCCTCGTCGCTGCGCGTCGTGACTGCGGACTGCAGCGATGAGCTGCTTGACAAGCTGCTCGATTCGTTCACCACCGACTATCCCGATTACGCGCACAATAAATACATGTCCACCCTCAGCCGCAGGGAGCGGCTGATATACCACCTGCTCATCACAAAGCGCCGCCGCCTGCTGCGCGCACTGTTTATAATAAACAACGCCGTCCGCGGAAAATACGCGTGACGCAGGCTCATCGGATGGAGTATTCAAAATCTATAATTCTTAATAATCACGCCCGAATCTTAAATCGGGCGTGATTATATTGACGTTTTTTGGAATTTTTGATAACATTTGCATATATTGTATATATTTATAACTGCTTAAATAGTGCGAAAGGAGGATCATATGTTTAAAGCAAAGCATTTTGCAGCGGTCTTTATAGCGCTCGCGCTGCTTCTCACCGCCTGCGGCAAGAGTGATCCGGCCGTCCCGTCGACTGACGGCGACGGCACTGTCGAGCTGACCTCAGTCGATCCGAAAGTCGTGGACGAAGGCGGTGAGCTGAGCTATGCCGCTAAAGGCATAGCGTTCAGTGAGCCGGTGTCCCCTGTTACCATGTTCTTGTTTCTCGACAACTCCGTCTTGCTGTACGGAGATGACCCCACGACGGGCAATTTTCTCCGTGAAGCCGATTTCAGCGGCAGCATCACAAAAAACTATTCTCTTGACTTTCTTTCCGACAGCGAAACCTTCGCGCCGCTCGGCGTTGACGGCAGCGGCAGACTCTGGCTCATTGTGACCGGCGAGAGCGCGGATCGGACTGAAACATACTACCGGTACGGCATTCTGAATTCCGATGGTAGCTTTACCGAGCAGTTCAGCGGAAGTTCTGAGGACGGTCTGAGCATCGGGAGTATGCAGGTTGACGGCGACAAAATCTATATGCGCCGCGACAATACGCTTGACGGCAGCTGCGGTCTCGCCATATGCGCTCTGGACGGGAGCGTCGAGCATGAGTTCAAAATACCGTTCAGCTTCGTGTTCAAACTTGACGGCGGCACGGTTTATCTCTCTTCCGACAGTCTCGGCGCTGACGGCGGCTGCACGGTCAGCAAGCTCGATTTGGAATCCGGCGAGTTGACGGAGCTTTGCAGCTTCGACACCGGTTATTTTGCCGCCGTTTCGGGCGACACGATATACATAAACGACCCGACAAGCGTGTTCGCGTACTCGCTCTCGACCGGCACAACCACTCCGCTTTTCACATGGAGCAGCCTCAATATCACGCAAAGCGGCCTGTATCCGCTCGGTGACGGCAGCGGCAGTTTCCTTAGTGCAAGAGAAGGTTCGCTATGTCTCATTTATCCGGACACACCCGATGACCGGCGCGTGCTGGTGCTGGCTTCGGGCGCGGATTCGGCAATGTTCAACAGCGCCGTGCTCGGCTTCAACGCAAACGACCCAGACTATAAAATTGTCATCAAGGATTACTCGGCATATCCGAACGCGCAGGACGTCATCAGCACCGAGCTTATCTCCGGCGGCGGACCGGATATCATCGACCTGACTGCTTTTTCAGATGATTTGAGCGGTTCGGGCGTACTGGCCGATCTTGTTCCGTATTTCAACATCGATCCCGACTATTCGCTGGACATGCTGCTGGAAAAGCCGCTGGCAGTGATGATGAACGACGGGCGGCTGACTTCGTTCATCCCGTTTTTCACGGTCGGCACGTTCATCTGCCCGCAGAGCTGCGTACCCGACGGCGGCTTCTCCGATGTGCGGGATTTTGAGGCGCGCATCGGCGATGTACATACCGCGTTCGGCGGTATGCTGACCCGTGGGAAGTTTCTGAAGCTGGCCTTCAGCGCCGATTATCCCGGCGGCTACTCGGCGGACGACGTCGCCGCGATACTGCGCATTGCAAAGCAGTTTCCTGAGTCGGTTGCTCCGCCCGTGGCCGACAGTCCGCAGCCGCTGTATACCAGTGTGAACATCGGCGGTGTACCGCCGTTCCGGTACTATCGGGTGCAGATGAACGGCAACGTTGCAATTGCTGGTATGCCGTTTGTCGTCGGCAAGGGCGGGCTTTTGATGCCGGTTATAGAGCTTGGGATGAACGCGAACTCCGACGCCGAAGCGCGCGAGGGCGTATGGCGTTTCTTCAGGAGCTTTCTCGCGCCGGAGTCATATATCGGCGCGGCTGGAAACTATTTCTCTCTGACGAAGGCCGGATATGAATATGCCCTTGAGGCCGACCGTAAGAACGTGGACGAGGGCATGTCGATAAGCATGTTGCTCAGTGGTAGGAACGTGACGCTGGAGATCGCAGATACGAATGACCACACATATGTATACGAGCTTATAAATAATCTGCACGGCGTGTACCGCTCCAACAGTACGCTTTACGGCATCGTCTCCGACAGCGCGGCAAAGTATTTTGCCGGTGACGCCGACGAGTATTCCACTGCGGACGTGATACTCTCCAAGCTTCGCGTCTATACCGCGGAAAGGAGCTGAATGGTGACAGCCGATCTGGCCGCACTGCATACTTTACATAGAAAAGACGTCTGATCTTTACGATCAGACGTCTTTTCTGCGTATTTATGCCGAATCGGATTACTTCTTCATTGCCTCGGCGGTAGCGACGGCGACTGCGACGGTCGCGCCGACCATGGGGTTGTTGCCCATGCCGAGGAAGCCCATCATCTCCACGTGTGCAGGAACGGAGCTGGAGCCCGCGAACTGCGCGTCGGAGTGCATACGGCCCATGGTATCGGTCATGCCGTAGGAGGCGGGGCCGGCTGCCATGTTGTCCGGGTGCAGGGTACGGCCGGTGCCGCCGCCGGACGCCACGGAGAAGTACTTCTTGCCCTGCTCGATGCATTCCTTCTTGTAGGTGCCTGCAACGGGATGCTGGAAGCGTGTGGGGTTGGTGGAGTTGCCGGTGATGGAGACGTCGACGCCCTCGAAGTGCATGATTGCAACGCCCTCGCGGACATCGTCGCAGCCGTAGCAACGGACGTTGGCGCGCTCGCCCTCGGAGTAGCGGATCTCGCGGACGATCTTCAGCTCGCCGGTGTAGTAATCAAACTGGGTCTGGACATAGGTGAAGCCGTTGATACGGGAAATGATCTGGGCTGCGTCCTTGCCGAGGCCGTTGAGGATAACGCGCAGCGGCTCCTTGCGAGCCTTGTTGGCGTTGCGGACGATGCCGATAGCGCCCTCTGCGGCGGCGAAGGATTCGTGGCCGGCGAGGAATGCGAAGCACTTGGTATCATCGCTCAGCAGCATTGCACCTAGGTTGCCGTGGCCAAGGCCGACCTTGCGGTCGTCCGCGACGGAACCGTCGAGGCAGAAGCTCTGGAGGCCGACGCCGATCATCTTTGCGGCTTCGGCAGCGTTTTTGACGCCGGACTTCATTGCGATGGCAGCGCCTACGCAGTATGCCCAGCGGACGTTCTCAAAGCAGATGGGCTGGATGCCCGCCGCTATCTCATAGGGGTCAAAGCCCTTGGCCTTGCACATCTCTCTGCACTCTTCGACAGAGCCGATGCCGTACTGAGCGAGGACGCCGTTTATCTTGTCTATTCTTCTCTCGTAATTTTCAAACAGAGCCATTAAATTGTCCTCCTTCTCTTATTCCTGACGCGGGTCTATGTACTTGGCGGCGGAGTCAAACTGGCCGTAGTGACCCTTTGCCTTCTCAAGCGCCTCGTTTGCGTCGATGCCCTTCTTGATGAAGTCCATCATCTTGCCGAGGGAGACGAACTCATAGCCGATGATCTCACCGTCAGCGTTGAGGGCGATGCGGGTGACGTAGCCCTCGGTCAGTTCGAGATAACGCGGTCCCTTTTCCTTGGTGGCAAACATGGTGCCGACCTGGGAGCGCAGACCTTTGCCGAGATCTTCCATGGATGCGCCGACTGCGAGGCCATCCTCGGAGAAGGCGGACTGGCTGCGGCCGTAGACGATCTGGAGGAACAGCTCGCGCATTGCGGTGTTGATAGCGTCGCAGACGAGGTCGGTGTTCAGAGCCTCAAGAATGGTCTTGCCGATGAGTATCTCGGAGGCCATTGCTGCGGAGTGGGTCATGCCGGAGCAGCCGATAGTCTCGACCAGTGCTTCCTCGATGATGCCGTTTTTGATGTTGAGGGTCAGCTTGCAGGCGCCCTGCTGGGGTGCGCACCAGCCGATACCGTGGGTGAAGCCGGAAATGTCAGAAATTTCTTTTGCCTGAACCCACTTGCCCTCTTCGGGAATGGGTGCGGGGCCATGGTATGCGCCCTTTGCGACCGGACACATATGCTGTACTTCGGTGGTATAGATCATAGCGATCTCCCTTCTATCTGAAATAAATTTGGAAACTATATCTCAACCGCCGGACTGCCGGAGCCGTCCGGCGGTCGATCGTAAAATTATTTTATCAGGCACTCGCCGGTCATTTCCGCAGGCTGCGGCAGACCCATGATGCGCAGGATCGTCGGCGCGATGTCGGCAAGCTTGCCTCCGTCCTTCAGCTCCAGGCCCTTTTCGCACACGGCGAAGGGGACGGGGTTGGTGGTGTGGGCGGTGTTGACCTTGCCGGTCTCGTCGAACATGCAGTCGGCATTGCCGTGGTCGGCGGTAACGACGAGCACGACGTCATCATGCTTTGCAACCTCGGCGACTATGCGTCCCATGCAGGCGTCCACGGTCTCGACCGCCTTGACGGCGGCGGCCATAACGCCGGTGTGGCCGACCATGTCGCAGTTGGCGAAGTTCGTGACGATAAGGTCGTACTTCTCGGAAGCGATGGCTTCGACGCACTTGTCGGCGACCTTTTCGGCGCTCATCTGCGGGATGAGGTCATAGGTCGGGAACTCTTTCGGAGACGGGACAAGGCAGCGATCCTCGCCCTCGCACCGCTTCTCAACGCCGCCGTTGAAGAAGAAGGTGACGTGAGCATACTTCTCAGTCTCGGCGAGGCGGAACTGATTCAGGCCGTGCGCGCTGACATAGTCGCCGAGCGTGTTCTCGATGACTTCAGGCGGGTACGCGATCGGCAGAGGCAGAGTCTCGTCGTACTGCGCGGTGCAGACGTAGCTGAGGGGGCAAACGGTCTTCTTGCGGGCGAAGCCGTCAAAATCAGGCAGGTTCAGCGCCCAGGTCATCTCGCGTGCGCGGTCGGGGCGGAAGTTCATGAATATCACGCTGTCGCCCTGATTGATAACGCCCTCCGGGCAGACGACGACAGGCTCGACGAACTCGTCGGTCTTGTCCTCGGCATAGCTCTGCTCGACGGCGTGGACGGCATCGTCATCTCTGACGCCTTCGCCGCAAACGATGGCGTTATAGCCCTTCTCTACGCGATCCCAGCGCTTGTCACGATCCATGCCCCAGAAGCGTCCCTGAAGAGTGGCAATCTTGGCGTTGCCAAGCTCATCGCACTTTTCCTGAAGCTCCTTGACAAAGCCCGCGCCGCTCTTGGGCGGGACGTCGCGTCCGTCGAGGAAGCAATGGACATAGACCTTCTCAACGCCGCGCTGCTTAGCCATATCGAGCGCCGCAAAGATGTGGTGCAGGTGGCTGTGCACGCCGCCGGTGGAGAGAAGCCCCATGACGTGCAGCGCGTGGCCGCCGTTCTTGGCATCGTCCATAGCCTTGATATACACGGGGTTCTGGAAGAACTTGCCGTTCTCGATCTCCTGGCTTATCTTGGGCAGGATCTGGAACACGACGCGGCCCGCGCCGATGTTCGTGTGCCCGACCTCGGAGTTGCCCATCTGTCCCTTAGGCAGGCCGACCTCAAGGCCGCTTGCCTGGAGCTGGGTGTAGGGATTCTCGCTGAACAGTTTATCCAGATTCGGCTTTTTGGCGGTGGTAATGGCGTTGCCCGGAGCGGCCGGAGCGATGCCGTAGCCGTCAAGGATTATAAGAACTGCTTTTTTGCTCATAGCTTATTGCGCCTCTATTATTCCTGGTTGGTTGCCGCGATGATGGTGGCGAAGTCTACGGGCTTGAGAGATGCGCCGCCGATGAGGCCGCCGTCGATGTCGGGCTGTGCAAGCAGCTCGGCCGCGTTCTTTGCGTTCATGCTGCCGCCGTAAAGGATGGAGATGGCGCGTGCCGGACGGGCGCCGTAGATGCCGCGGATAACGGCACGGATGCTCTCGCAGACTTCCTGCGCCTGCTCTGCGGTAGCGGTCTTGCCGGTGCCGATCGCCCAGATAGGCTCATAGGCAATGATGCAGCGGCGGAGCTGAGTCGCGTCGATGCCGCTGAGAGCGGCCTTGACCTGATATGCAACGTACTCCATGGTCAGATCCATCTCGCGCTGCTCAAGGCTTTCGCCGACGCAGATGATGGGCATGATGCCCTTGGCGAGCAGTGCTTTGGCCTTGGCGTTGACGAGCATATCGTCCTCGCCGTGGTACTGGCGGCGCTCGGAGTGGCCGACGATGCAGTACTTTGCGCCGATGTCCTGGAGCTGGCTCGCAGAGACCTCTCCGGTGTATGCGCCCTTGTCGAACTTGCTGACGTCCTGTCCGCCGGCGGCGACCTTGGCTTCCTTACCGGCCTTGACCATGGTGGGGATCATAACTGCCGGAGTGCAGAGAACGACGTCGCAGGTTCTGGGAGCCGGCATGGCCGCGCGCAGCTCTTCCATGAAGGGCTTGATCTCAGAGGCGAGCATGTTCATCTTCCAGTTGCCGGCGATAACGGTTTTACGGTACTTTCTGTTCATTTGTATTTCTCCTTTTCGTGAAGAATTATCTTATTCCCGTTGGTCTCTCCCGTTTTGGGGGAGGCATTTGAGGAGTTCTTACTTATCGAGCAGGCAGGCCACGCCCGGCAGCTCCTTGCCCTCGAGGAACTCAAGGGATGCGCCGCCGCCGGTGGAGATGTGGGTGATCTTGGAGGCGAAGCCGAGCTTCTCGACTGCCGCCGCGCTGTCGCCGCCGCCGACGATGGTCACGGCGTCGCTGTCAACAAGAGCCTGAGCAACCGCGATGGTGCCCTTTGCGAGGGTCGGGTTCTCGAACACGCCCATGGGGCCGTTCCAGACGACGGTCTTTGCGCTCTTCACGGCATCCGCGAACAGGGCGCGGGTCTTCTCGCCGATGTCGAGACCTTCCATATCATCGGGGATAGCGGTGACGTCAACGGTCTTGACCTCGATCTCGCCGTCGATGGGATCGGGGAAGTCCTTCGCAACGACGGTGTCAACCGGCAGAAGGAGCTTGACGCCCTTCTCCTCGGCCTTTTCGAGCATCTTCTTGCAGTAATCGACCTTCTCTGCGTCGAACAGGGACTTGCCGATGCCGTAGCCCTTTGCGGCCACGAAGGTGTAAGCCATACCGCCGCCGATGATGAGGGTGTCGACCTTGTCAAGGAGGTTGTTGATAACGTTGAGCTTATCGGAGACCTTTGCGCCGCCGAGGACTGCGACGAAGGGGCGCTCAGGATCGGCCAGAGCCTTGCCCATGATGCTCAGCTCCTTGTCGACCAGCAGGCCAGAGTAAGCGGGCAGGTAAGCTGCGACGCCTGCGGTGGAGGCGTGCGCTCTATGGACGGTGCCGAACGCGTCGGACACGAAGATGTCGGCCATGTTGGCCAGCGCCTTTGCGAAGTCTGCGCCGTTCTTCTCCTCGCGGATGTCGAAGCGCAGGTTCTCAAGCAGCATGATCTGACCCGGCTTGAGAGCGGCAGCCTTGGCCTGTGCGTCCTCGCCGATGATGTCGGAAGCGAAGATGACTTCCTGACCCAGAAGCTCGGAAAGTCTCTTTGCGACGGGCGCAAGAGTCAGCCTAGTCTTCCACTCGCCCTTGGGCTTGCCGAGGTGGGAGCAGGCAATGACGGCAGCGCCGTGCTCAAGCAGATATTTAATAGTAGGAATGGCAGCGACAATACGCTTGTCGCTGGTGATCTCACCGGTCTCCTTGTTCTGGGGAACGTTGAAATCGCAGCGGAGCAGAACCTTTTTTCCGTTCACGTCTACATCGTAAACAGTCTTTTTGTTGTAATTCATGGTTTATCCTCCTTAAAAATTATATGCATTTAATCCTGACCCATGGAGCCGACGCCGAGCAGCCCGGGAAAGCCCTGCTGCCGGAGCGCTTCATAGGTCAATATAGCAACGGAGTTTGAGAGATTCAGACTCCGAGCCTCACTTATCATGGGGATACGGATGCAGCTGTCACGGTATTTTTCGCGCAGCCATTCGGGAAGCCCCGCCGTCTCCTTGCCGAACATCAGCGTCACATCGCCGCTCAGATCGGCTTCGCTGTACGCCCGCGGCGCTTTGGTGGTCGCAAGATAGAGCCTACTGTCTCCATTTTTTGCGAAGTACTCGTCAATATTCTCGTATACCGAAATATCGACAAGATACCAGTAGTCCAGCCCGCAGCGCTTGACCGCCTTGTCCGAGATGTCGAACCCAAGCGGTTTTATGAGATGAAGTCTTGCTCCGGTGGCGGCGCAGGTGCGCGCGATGGCTCCGGTATTGTGCGGTATCTCCGGCTCGACCAAAACTATGTTCACCATTGTGTCCCGCTTCCCTTCGCCGAATCTCCCGTTGGCTGCCGATGAGCATTACTTCCCACAGTTCAAAATCATTTTAGCACAAAAATCAGAAAAATCATGCACTTTTTTACGAATTTTGCGATTTCTTGCATTATACACAAAACTGCGGTATAATCGGTATTGCAAAGAGGGCTTTTATTGTCATTTTGCATATGATATTTTATTGTCAAATCTCTCTTTTATGGTGAAAAAGTTATGGATTATATATGTAATGACTGTCCGCGCCGCTGCAGGGCGCGCAGGACTGACGAAAAGGGCTCCGGCGTCTGCATGAGTCCGGCTCTGCCCCGCGTCGCGCGCGCCGCGCCGCACTTCGGCGAGGAGCCATGCATCAGCGGTACGCGCGGTTCCGGCGCCATATTTTTCACCGGCTGCAACCTCCGCTGCGTCTTCTGCCAGAACCACGATATAAGCCGCGGACAGGGCGGCAGGACTCTGACCGTGCCGCAGTTGCGGGACGTGATGCTCCGTCTGCGCGACGAGGGCGCGCACAACATAAACCTCGTGACGCCGAGCCATTACGCAAGGCAGCTTGCCGAAGCGCTCTCCGGACTTGAGCTGGGCATCCCCGTGGTCTGGAACAGCTCCGGCTATGACAGCGTGGAGACACTGCGTATGCTTGACGGACTTGTTCAAATCTACATGCCGGACTTCAAGTATTCCGACGCGGAGCTTGCCCGCCGCTACTCCGCCGCGGCGGACTACCCCGAAGTCGCCATGGCCGCCATACGCGAGATGTACCGCCAGACCGGAGCCTACGTCATGGGTGAGGACGGCATCCTGCGCTCCGGCGTGCTGATACGTCACCTCATTCTCCCAGGTCAGGAGCTGAACGCAAAGGAAGTCATGAACTTCATCGAGGATGAGTTCCCCGAAAACGGCGTTCTGTTTTCGCTGATGAGCCAGTACACGCCGATGCCTGGGCTGACGAAGTTTCCGGAGCTTATGGAACGCATCGACGCGCGGACGAACGCGCGGCTCATCGGCTACATGGAGCGGCACGGCATTGCAAACGGCTACTGGCAGGAGCCGGACTCCGCGACCGACGAGATGATACCGGATTTTGACCTCACCGGAGTTGACATTTCAGTGGAAAAGTCGGATAATTGAGTTATCTTTAGTATCGGTTGACAGGGGCAAACACGGTTTTGACAGGCAGAAATGCGCCCATACTTCTTCAAAGTCCTTGACAATACAGCAAATATTCTCTGCGGCCTTTTCATCGTCTGGCCACATTTCTGCTCCGTCAAAACTGCTGCGCACCTGACAGGGATGGATTTTTGAGTGATTTCTGCTTTTTGAGACGCAGACGGGCTGCCGCCCTTCTATAATTCAAATCAAAGCCCAACGAAGTGGGTTTGATTTGAGGAGGAAGAAGGAGATTGCAGAGTGCAGCTTTTGTCGCGAGGCGGAAGCGGAACGGTGCAAGCTTCTTCTGACGAGACGGAAAGACGCACTGTCAGGCGTGTCTGCCCTTGTTAACCGATACTAACCCCGAAAAAATAAAATGAAGAGGTGCAACATGGATTACAACGAGATTCTCAGCGCCGCGCGCGAGTGCGTAGGCCCCTACTGCAAGGCATGTCCCGTCTGCAACGGCCGCGCCTGCGGCAACACCATGCCCGGCCCCGGCTGCAAGTTTCCCGGCAACGCCGCGGCGCGCAACTATGACAAGTGGCAGGAGATATGCGTCAACATGGACACGCTCTGCCAGAACTTCGCCGATCCCGACGTCTCCTTTGAGATGTTCGGTCATCGCTTCTCCGCGCCGATCTTCGCCGCTCCTCTCGGCGCCGTCGATCTGCACTACGGCCCGAAGTACAAGGATCAGCAGTATAACGCCATCCTCGTCAAGGCCGCCGCGGAATACGGCGTCATGGCTCTGACCGGCGACGGCGTCGATCCCGACATAATGAAGGCCGCATCCGACGATATGGTCAAGGCCGGCGGCATGGGATGCCCGACCATCAAGCCGTGGAACAAGGAAGCCGTGTTCGAAAAGCTCGACATTCTCAACTCCAAGGGCATATTTGCCGCGGCGATGGACATCGACGGCGCTGGTCTCCCCTTCCTCAAGGCCATGAATCCCAATGCCGGCAGCAAGACCGTTGCGGAGATGCGCGAGATAATCGGCTACGCAAAGATGCCGTTCATCATCAAGGGCATAATGACTCCGGCGGGCGCGCTGAAGGCCGTCGAGGCTGGCGTGAAGGCCATAGTCGTCTCCAACCACGGCGGGCGCGTTCAGGGCGGCGTCCCCTCCACGGCGGAAGTCCTGCCCGCGATAGCTGAGGCCGTCAAGGGCAAGATCACGATACTGGTCGATGGCGGAATCCGCTCCGGCGTTGATGTGTTCCGCGCGATCGCGCTGGGCGCGGACGGCGTGCTGATCGGCCGCCCCATGCTCACGATGATCTACGGCGGTGGCGAAGAGGGCTTCAAGGTCTACATGAACAAGCTCGTCGGCGAGCTTAAATCGACGATGACCATGTGCGGCGCGGCCTCGCTCAAGGACATCAGCCGCGATATGATCTGGCTCGGCAAGTAAAAAAAATGAACCCGTAAGCTTAATTAGCTTACGGGTTTTGATTTTTGAGTTAGTATAGCAGCCCTTGCCTCCCTCTGACGAGGGAGCCAAGGCGGTGCTGCTATATAAATCCCTCGCGTTTTTTGTAACATACCACAATTGTTTTTTCACTGCGGGCATGGTATAAATAAAGGCGGTTTTGAATAACTGAAAACGTAGGTGAAAAACATGAGTAAAACCAATACACGTATGCTGCTGCGCTGCGCGGTGTTCGCCGCGCTCACCGCCGTCGGCGCGTTTATACGCATCCCCTTCGCGCTCTCCTCCATCACGCTGCAATTTTTCTTCACGGCAATGGCGGGGCTGGTTCTCGGCGCGCGCTGGGGCGCGGCATCGCAGGCGATATATGTTCTGCTCGGTCTGGCAGGTCTGCCTATCTTCTCCGCCGGCGGCGGGGCAGGCTACATCTTCTACCCCTCGTTCGGCTTCCTGCTCGGCCTTATCCCCGCGGCTTATGTAACTGGCCGGCTCTGCGGCGGCTGCAAACGCCCCGCGCGTATCGCCCTCGCCTGTGCCGCCGGTCTATGTGTGCTGTATCTGGTGGGGCTGCCGTACATGGCGCTCATATTCGGCGTCTACCGTGGGACGCCGCTCCCCTTCTGGCGGCTCATCCGGGACGGAATGCTTATCTTCCTCCCCGGCGACGCGCTGAAGATCGCCGCCTGCGTATTCCTCGCGCCGCAGCTGATAAAGCGGATACCGGCATAATATCAAACCCGCCTGAAGTTTCAGGCGGGTTTGCTTGTTTTCTTTTCAAGGCGCTCGAACATTACCGCCATCAGCGCAAGCAGCGCGGCGATGTACACCGGCAGCAGCCAAGCCCCGATATATCCGGCGAGCAGGCCAAAGAGCGGCGGCATCAGGCATGTCCCGACATAGGCGCTCGCCATCTGCACGCCGATTATAGCCTGTGATCTCTCGGCGCCGAAGTGCGCCGGAGTCGAGTGTATTATGCTGGGGTATATCGGCGCGGAGCCGATCCCGAGCAGCACGAAGCCCGCAAGCGCGACCTTCTGCGCTGGCAGAAACAGCATAAGCGTCCCCACCGCGATAAGAACCTCTCCCGCTCTGACCAGGCTGCGGTCAGAAAAGCGCAGCGTCATAAAGCCGTTTACCGCGCGCCCCGCGGTTATCCCTATGAAATACAGCCCTGCAAAGCTTGCCGCAGTCTCCGCGTCCACTCCGCGCGTCAGCACAAGATAGCTCCCTGCCCAGAGTCCGGCTGTCTGCTCCAGCGCGCAGTAGCAGAAGAAGCACAGCATTACCTCCTTCGCCCCGCGGATGCTCACGATCTCGCGCAGGCTCAGGGCGCGCGCCGTCTCACCCTCATGCGCCGACTGCGGCTTTTTCCACAGCGGCAGGCTGATCAGCAGGATCAGCGTCAGGCCGAGCTGGATATATGAGATGTCTCTGTACCCGCTCTGCCACCCGCGCCCTGCGGTCAGCGCGGCGCTCATTATCAGCGGCCCGACGGACGCGCCGACGCCCCACATGCAGTGCAGCCAGCTCATGTGGCGGCTGGCGTAATGGAGGGCGACGTAGTTATTCAGCGAGGCATCCACGCTCCCAGCGCCAAGCCCGTATGGTATCGCAAAGACGATAAGCATGGCAAATCCCCCGCTTATCGAAAAGCCGAAGAGCGCCGCCGCTGTCATCGCAACGCTTACCGCCGTGACAAGCCCAGTCCCGAAGCGGCGCGTCAGCCGCTCGCTCATAAGGCTTGAAACTATCGTGCCCGCCGCGATGGTCATCGATATCGCTCCGGCGTACGACACCGGAACGTTCAGTTCCGGATAAATGCTCGGCCACGCTGCGCCCAGCAGGGAGTCCGGCAGGCCGAGGCTTATAAACGCAAGATATATGACCGCGAGCAGAAGTTGTATCATATCTATCTCCTATCTGGTATAAAAAGCTCCGGCAGCAAAAGCTGCCGGAGTGTCCCGCAGATGCCGTGCCGGCCCAATTATAACCTGCACAAATTAGCAGGTGGGTCGCCTAAGTTCTGTTTCGCTGCTTCCAACGTCCGGCCTGTGCCGGGAGGCCTGCAATCCGCAGATTCAAGTCGGCATCCCTTATAAGGAATGTGGGTTTAATGGGCCGTGAAGTCCGTGATCGGACAGCACGAACACAGCAGGAACCGTTTTTCTGTACAAGTCCCCGTCCGCGGTATAGTATATTCTATGCCGTATCGGGCGGGAAAATACCGTGGGTGAGGATTATTCCTCTTCCCCGTTCTCGCTCTCGTCCTCGTCGTCGAAGAGGAGAACCATGAAGTGCTCATACACGTCCTGAAGCTGAGCTTCGTCGTCGATAGACTCGAAAATCTCCTCGCCGGACTCGTCAAGCACCGAACGCAGGATTATCATGCCGTAATCCGGATCGTTCTCGTCCATATCCGCAGGAAGGAAAGCCTTATAGGTTTCCCCGTTATAATCCATAGTGTCAAGCACTTCAAGTTCGAACTCGGTGCCGTCGTCATCCACGATAGTGATAAAATCGCTGCCGAAATCTTCGCTCATAATGTTCCTCCGCGCGGTAATACCGCTGACTCAAATTTAAGTAGCTTCATCGCTGTCTCTGCTTATAATATATACTAACTCCGGCAAGAAATCAAGTGATATATTAAATCGCCCTCAGCTCTGCTCCGCCTGCTTCTTTCTGAGTCTGGACGAAGCGATGTAAAGCGGGATCGCCGCAAGCTGCGCCGCGACCGACACCGCGACCATGGCAGGGATGCTCACGTCATAGAGCACGCCGAGCAGCCAACTGCCTAGGAACCAGAACGCGCCGAATGAGCACTCAAAGATGCCGTAGCCAGTGGCACGGCTGGTTTTCGGTACCATGCTTGTGACCGCGGCCTTGAGAATCGATTCCTGCGCGCCCATGCCAACGCCCCAGAGCGCCACGCCGAGCAGCAGCATCGGCACGGAGTCAAACATGAACACGAACACCGCAAACGGCGCGGATATGAGCGTTGACCACACCAGCGCGCGCACGCCGCGCTTGTCGTACATCAGTCCGAACACAAGCGCCGCCACTGCATCTACCAGCATTGCCCCCGCATACAGCAGCGGCAGAGTGCCGGTCGTGACGAGCGAGCCTGTCTCCGCAAGGCCGCTGCTCAGGTGGGCGTAGGTACGCGAAACGTGCATGATTATTATCGAATAGTCGATAAAACCAAAGGCAAACAGGCTTATACCCGCGATATAGAGCACGAACTCCTTCTTCATCTTGAACGGTATATATTCCTTCGGTTCCGGCTCGAAGTGCTCCGGATTCGGGAATTTATAGCGCGTGATGATGAGCAGTATCAGCGTCACGACCCCTGGGATTGCCAGAACGGCAAAGCAGGTGGAATACACCTCAAAGGTCGTACCGTCGGTCTTGAACAGCATCACGAGATACAGCAGCACGGGGCCGAGGAACGCGCCTATCTGGTCGAGCACTTCCTGTATTCCGAAGCTCTTACCGACACCCTCCTGAGACGCCGCAAAGGACATTATCGTATCCTTTGCCGGCTTCTTTATCGCCTTGCCCATGCGCTGGATGACCAGCAGCGCGCAGGCCGCGATCCAGCCGTGCTCGCCCACCAGCGCGAGCGCCGGAACCGCGAGGACGTCCAGAATATAGCCAAGGATAGTCATCGGCCAATAGTGCTTCGTCTTGTCCGTGAGCTTGCCGAAAACATAGCGCATCGAGTACCCGATAAGCTCACCGAGACCCGACACGAAGCCGATCGTCGCCGCCGACGCGCCCAAAAGCGACAGGTACGCGCCGCGGATGCTGGACGCGCCCTCGTGAGTCATATCCGAAAAAAGGCTCACTATCCCGAACAGGATTATAAACAGCATCGCCTGTGACAGCTTCTTTTTATTCTCTTTCATTTTCGTCTCAGCCTTTCAATATACCGGTCATTTCAGAAAAATCCGCCTTGCTCTCGGCCTTGCAGCGGCGGTAAAGCACGTCGAGTATGCGCGCAAACTCCACAGCGTCGGCATCATCCAGCGGCTCCAGCAGCCATTCGTAAAAGCGCGTCTCGATCTGCGCCCTTGAGCTTTTCAGCCCCTCCGCTTTCTCCGTCGCATAGAGTCTGCGGCTCCTGCCGTCGTCCTCGTTATCTTTGCGGACGATGTAGCCCTTCGCCTCAAGGTTCGCCGCCTGCCGCGCAACCGCCCCCTTATCAAGGCCGGTGATGCGGCACACTCCGGCCTGCGTGATGCCGGGGTTTTTGCGCACGGCGTGTATCACGTCAAATTCCGACGCACCTACCCCCTCCTCGCGCAGCTGCCGCACGGTGAATTTACTGACCTCCCGCGCTATTTTTGTAATCTTCCTTTCGGTAATATCCATAAGCGTCTCCAACTTGGTTGTAGTGTCAACCATTTCGATTAGACGATACTACAACCTTTTTCTTTGTCAAGAGGGTTATATAAAAAACTGCCTGCATAAAACATGCAGACAGTTTTTTTAGTATTAATTTCAGCGGGATCAGTTCTCCCAAGGATGCTCCTCGTGCGGTTCGTCCTGCGCGCTGCCGTCTCCCGGAATTGCGCCGGGCGCGTTCGTGCCGGTAAGCGTGGTGTAGTACAGAGCGTAGGTCATCTGGGTGTACGGAACGACCCATACGCGCACGAACAGGCCTACTATGGGGATGCCAGCCAGTATCCACCAGCCTATAAAGCTCAGGTCAAGGACGAAGAGCTGCCCCTTATTGCCATCCATAATGCGCTTGCTCTCGCGTATGCAGTCCATCGCCGACATCTCCGGATGATCCAGCAGCAGGTACAACGCTAGCCGGTAGCGGTACGCGGCGATTATGCCGGGGACGATGAACAGCAGCGACCACAGCGTGATAAACACGGTCTGGAGGATGTCTAGCCAGATGATGCGGAAGAACATTCCGAAGCCGTCGAGCAGGTTGCCGAAGCAGGCTTCCTTCATGCGGATGGTGTTGAGCAGGAATATGACGAAGCCCGCGCTGAGGATCATGCTGATGATGTTCAGCAGCAGACCGACAAAGCTCATACCGGAGCTCGGGAGATGGCTGCTGATAAGGTACATGGCCGAATCGACATCGCCCTGGGCGACGTAATTGCTGTATTCGATCAGTTCATTTGTCGAAAATACAAGGCCGGACATTTTTCCGGACAGCCACGTAATAAGCAGGATGAGCAGAACATACACAAGTCCGACAACGATCGGCTGCGGCTTTGAGGTGCTTATAAGATTTTTCGCACGGCGCTTGAGCGCGGGTCGGTCGATATACATACAGATACCCCCGTTTTTGTTTTGATATATAAAATATACCATCGCATCAAGTCAAAGTAAAGCGGAAAAATATAAAAAAATATAAAATTTGTTCTTGACAAAGGGGCGGGCAGATGCTATTATAATCAGGCGTTACAGAGATGCGCGAGTGGTGGAATTGGCAGACTCGCTAGATTCAGGTTCTAGTGCTCACTC
>ERZ824473.215-NODE-215-length-114495-cov-11.732008_pt1 | contig 114495 bp, 123 predicted proteins | sample MGYA00519874_ERZ824473 | MGnify/ENA primary metagenome ERZ824473 (study PRJEB31778, sample SAMEA3449151) | human gut metagenome | biome: human gut; feature: human-associated habitat; material: faeces | place: United Kingdom | collected 2010/2012 ...
TCAGCCAGAAGTCCGCTGTGGTGTCCGCAGCGAGAGCCGTTGCCGCAGCCGCCCGCGCAGCCCTGCGCTCGGCAGAGGGCATCCACTCTCCGGCAAAGAAGTGGGCAGTTCTCGGTGACTACATGGCGCAAGGCATCGGCGTCGGCTTCACCCGGCGTATGGACAGTGTTTCCCGTGAGATCACAGCATCTATCCCCTCGGTCGATGCTTTTACTGCGCGGGAGCGTGCTTCTGCCGGGATGGTCAACGGCATCGTCAGCGGACTGTCGGCGGTAATGGGCAGCGGGAGCACACAGCCTATCACTCTGCAGGTCAATATGGACGGCAAGACCATCGCTCAGACGATTTTTGACCCACTCAAAGATGTATCCAGACAGAGAGGTGTTTTCCTTGGATAAGATCACGATCTACAGCGCAGATAAAAGCCGCAGCATCACCTTGCCCCGTGTGCGGGATATCGAGGTCGGTGCGGAGGAAGAATCCAAAACCGTGACGATGGCGTCCGGCAAGACGGTAAAGGATATCCTGGGCTATCGGACAAACATCACCGCCGTATGGGACTGGATACCGGCAGACCTGGTAACACAGCTGCTTCGGTTGCTGAAAAGCGGCGCGTTTCTGTGGGTGGAATATCCTGCTCCCGGTGGAAATGGCGCAGGCTTCTTCTCCATCGAGTATCCGACCCTGTCGGTGTTCTGCTACCGTAGTGGCATCCCGGTCTGGCATGGCATGACGCTGTCCATGACCGCCCAGGAGGTGACCTCAACATGATCCCTATGCCGGAAACTTATCTGCCCTATGCGGATATTCGCCGTTGTGGCCTGCAGGTCACCTTTGAAATGGTGGATGTGGACGCTGCCGAAACGGCAGAGGTCGCAGTGAGCAACGCCTGCGAGATGGCGCAGATCACACAGACCCACGACCGCACCGAGCATCCGTCCTGTCGGTATGCTTCTCTGGAACAGGACTACTGGCGTCTGGACGGCAGTTTTCTTCTCCCGGAGCAAGAAAAACTGCCCTTGCAGCAGACCGGATGGTGGAGCGATAGGATATCCGGGGCAGACGGTGTTTTTGATACGCCGCCCATCCTTCGATTTTCCTGGAATGCGGATCAATCCAGTGCGGGCTTCACTGTCTGCTTCGATACCGCTGGAGAACAGTATGTCTCCCGTTTTCGCCTTTGCGCTTATGATGCCGACGGTGTGCTTTTGAAAGATGTGCTGGTAGAAAACATCGCAGACCGTTGTGAACTGGACGTACCTGTGGAGCATTACCGTACCATTACCCTGGAGTTTCTTCAGACCCATGCGCCGTTTCGCAGGGTGCGTGTCACGGAGGTTATTTTCGGACTCATCAAACGCTTTACACAGGAAAATACATTGTCTGCCACATTGGATTACAGCTTTTCTCCTATCGGCGAAAGCCTTCCCACCAATGAACTTACGCTGACGATAGACAATTCGGACGCCTCCTGGAATATGGCTAATCCCAAAGGTGTGTATGCCTATCTGCAGCAGACCCAGCCGCTGGATATATCACTCACGATTGGCGAGGACAGCGTCTATATGGGACGTTTCTACTTTACTACTGCCAGCGCCGAGGATAATGCGATGACGGCGAAGATCACAGCGAACGACCGGGTCTACTGGCTGGACAGCATAAAATGCCGTTTGGGGTCGACCGGAACATGGACATTGGAACAGGCCGTCCGCACGGTTCTGGAAACCGCCGGAATGGATATTCCGATCTCTATGCCGGTGGAGCTTGGGGAACGAATCATTCGCCGTGCGCTGCCCAAGGACTGCTCCTGTCGAGATGCGCTCCGGCTTTTAGCGCAGGCGGCGCAGTGTACCTGCCGCATGGACAGAAACGGTACGCTGGCCTTTTTCGATGCACTGCAATTGGACACTGCGTCCGGTTTTCTGGATTTAAACCGTATGGAGGAACCGCCGCGCATGAAGGTGGCATCGGAGATCAATACCGTGGAACTGACTGTCCCCAATGAGTATGAGGAGGACACCGATGAAACAGTGTATACGGCATCCGACCGCAGAGAGGGCGAACCCATCCAGACAACGGAATACGAAAACGCTGCGGCGGCGGACGATACTTTGGCCAGGTGGCTTCTGCGGTTTCATAAGCGCAGGCTGACCTACACCGTCACGGAGCGAGGTGACCCGGCGAAAGAGCCTGCGGATATCGTCTCCGTTTCGGACTCCTACGGCGGTCGGCAGGATGTACTGATCACCCGTTTGAAATTCAACTATGACGGTGGACTCAGTTGCGAAACGGAAGGATGTGGTCTTTGATGGAGCCTTTGCAATATGAACGCACCGGCGCAGCGTTCTGGAATGTCGGTGACCTGAACCGCATCGAGGAATGGACGGAGTATCTTGCGGGTGTTCTGGACTCTCTCGGCTATCGGGTTCTGGTACGCACCCGCCGGTGGACAGCGGCAGACATTCCCTGGAAGCCGGAGATTGACCGCATCCGAAAGAACATTCAAAAACTGTATGCCGCTTATCACTATCTGCCGGACTTCCGGGAGATCACCATCACGGGCAGCATGGATTTCGAGCAGGCCAATGTGCTGGAATGGGATCTCCATGCCATCTACACCTGGCTGAACCGAATGATGGAGATCTTCTGGCACTCCGGCTCATTTTTTCTCAACGAAGGAGGTTTTGCATGATTGAAGTAAAAGATCGCATTCCAACGAAGCCCAACCGCATCCGCATCGTGCCGGAAAACGGCGCTCCGTTCTATGCTACCTGGGAACGGGCAGACGAGCCGATTGAGGAAGGAACGCCGGTCAATAAATATCTGTTTGACAGCATCGACGAGGGTGGACATTTTCCAAACACCCTGGACGATATCGAGATAGACGCGCAGCGCGTCACGCTAACCGCGGGCTGGACAACGGTTTCTTTCCGAAGGCCGCTGTCCGGTGTGCCGCGTGTCTTTGTTTCCGTTTCCGATACTGCCGTGGTGGCGGTCAAGAATATTACAAGAACCTCCTGTCAGATCGCCGTGCGGCTCGGTGCTCTGCAAGAGGTCTATGTTTCGACCAGCAGCGGCGGTACGGCAAATACCAAGGTTACGGTCTTGTCATACCCGGAGTTTTCGGCCGTGACGGTCGATGTGCTGGCAATTTATGATGGAGGAATCACGGTATGATCCCACTTTTGCAAAATGATTATTACAAATACAGTCAGATGTTCCGAGGAAACTTTCTGAAGGGAGCCTCGCTTTTTCGTTCTCTGCTCAACGACCCAACGGCAAGAGAACACATTCTCTCAAGCGTATCGGCCTTGTCCGCCGTCTTTACCGACTGTACTGAAACGGAAGCCAATCGGCTCTGCTACGATGTTCTCATTGAAAAGGGATACTTCAACGAAGCGCTCATGACCTATCTTTGCGGCATTGAAGCTACTGAGCATACAGATGTTGCTTCGCTGTTTCAGGATACAGACAATGTGCTGTCCCTTCTGCGCAGCAAAGAGCAAGAACCGATTCTGGCGCACAACACCTCACTTTTCCGGCAAATGCTCAAAGTGAGTGATACCTACAATGCTATCGGAGAGTCGGCAAACCACGATGCTGCGCTGATGGATGATGTTTTGAATGCCTATTCTGCAATTGCACAAGCCAGGAGTTTGAACCTCTACACCTTGTTCAGCGCTTACTGGAACACGATCAACTACAAGACCACGACTTTTGAAAGCAGCGAGGTCTATTACAGCTATACCGCTTACTATGAGTGGATCACCGTCAGTGAAAAAGCTGGGAAAGTCTTTCTTCCGGTATCCTTGCAAACGAGGGTCAGCTCCGCATCCACCTATTATTACTACCCGGCGGTTTTCTGCTATGACATCGCATCCCAGCAGTGGGAACTGCTGTATGTGGCGTCTACAGACAAAAAGCAGACCAATTACAATTACTACTCCCGGCAGGCGTACATCTGCTACGACCAGGTCAAGGATCATCTGTATGTATTCTACCGTCCGCTGAATGCCTCCGCACAGGTGCTGTGCGATATTGTTGCGGCATCCACCGGAGCAGCAGTCATGACGGAGATCGAGTTGGCAACCATCGGTTCGTACAGCTACATGGAGCCGTACTGGTGTTCGTTTGACGAGGAGCAGGGTCTTGCCCGATTCGTCTGGGCGACCGGCACGATTTCCGACAGTTCCTCCTCTACGCCCGGCTGGCTCTACGGTGCATCCGTCAGCACCAAGGGCCTGGTCTGGGCCGGAACTGTCTGCCACCCAAAAGCGCAGTACAGTCCTTGCTATTCCAGCTATATGCAGGTGATGAGTTACCGACCCTATCTTCACAGTCCGGCAGGTGCAGTGGTTGGCGTTTTTCAGGAAAGTTCTAAAACGGCATCCTCTGCGGCGGTACTGATGGTCATCACCCCGGACGGAGAGCAGATCAAAACGAACTATATCCGGCTTCCGGTCGGCACGAACTATGGAACGGTGTGTTCGCCGAACTACTACTCTTTAACCGATACCGGCATTCTGGCGCTCTGCTGGAATTCCATTCAGTGGAGCGGAACGCAGTATTCCGTCTGTGCGGTCTTTGACATCAGGACCGGCACGCTTCTTCAAAGTTTTGTGCGGGAAACAGGGACTCCGTATGTACTGTACAACGCACCGTTCTTTCGGGTGTTTTTCTTATCCGCCAACACCAGTCCGGTGGCAACCTATCTTGCTTTTGCCAAACAGAATGGTCATCTCTTGTCTTTAAGCAAGAGCCAAACCTTTGGCCTGTTTGCAGCATCGCCGATTCAGGAGCGCGGGTCGCATCGGTACAAGCTGTATGCCACAAACAGCAGTAACTGGCTGCTGTATGATTACGAAGGGAGTCTGTTGACATGAAATTAAACACGATCCAATGCAGTAATTACAGCGCCGGAGAGCGGTTTTTTCGCTGTGCTGCAAAACAGTAATGTATGGCAACCCGGCGTTTACGGCTGGAATGAAAAGGAGTGATTTTTGTATGAAAGAGTTTTGGAACACGACACAGATGGTTTTTACGGCCATCGGCGGCTGTCTGGGATATTTTCTCGGCGGCTGCGATGGCCTTCTTTATGCGCTCATCGCCTTCGTGGTCATTGACTACATCACAGGCGTTATGTGCGCCATAGCAGATAAGAAACTGTCCAGCACGGTAGGTTTCAAGGGCATCTGCCGCAAGGTGCTCATCTTCCTGCTGGTGGGTATCGCCAACATTCTGGATGTCAACATCATCGGCTCCGGCAGCGTCCTGCGCACTGCTGTCATCTTTTTCTACATCTCCAATGAGGGCGTTTCTCTTCTGGAGAATGCCGCGCATCTGGGCTTGCCTGTGCCAGACCGGATCAAGACGGTGTTAGAGCAGCTTCATAACCGCAGTGAAAAGGAGGACGAATAATCATGGTTTACGCGAACAGTCCCCTGGTGTCCTACACCAAACTCAGCCCGAACCACTCCGGGCAGCGCACCCACAGTATTGACCGTATCACGCCCCATTGCGTGGTGGGACAATGCTCGGTTGAAACGCTGGGCAGCATCTTCCTGCCCACCTCACGGCAGGCAAGCTGCAACTACGGCATTGGCGCTGATGGGCGGGTCGGGATGTATGTGGAGGAGAAAAACCGCTCCTGGTGTTCCTCTTCCAATGCCAACGACCAGCGGGCGGTCACCATTGAGTGCGCTTCCGACACCACGGCCCCTTACGCTTTCAAGGATGTGGTCTACCAGAAGCTCATAACCCTCTGCATTGACATCTGCAAGCGAAACGAAAAAACGAAGCTCCTGTGGCTCGGCGACAAAGATAAGACGCTGAACTACAGCCCCGCAGCCGACGAGATGGTTTTGACAGTCCACCGCTGGTTTGCCAACAAATCCTGCCCCGGCGACTGGATGTATGCCCGGATGGGCGACCTTGCCACGAAGGTCACAACTGCCCTCGGCGGCGCAGCTACTACACCGAAGCAGCTCTATCGCGTCCGAAAGACATGGTCGGATTCCAAATCGCAGAAGGGCGCTTATACAATCCTTGCCAATGCAAAAGCGTGTGCTGATAAGAATCCGGGATACTCCGTCTTCGATGCTGACGGGAATGCAGTATATACATCCGGGGAAGGCGCTCCCGGCATCACCGGCGATACTTCCTTCAAGGTGCGGATATCCGTGCCTGACCTGAACATCCGCTCCGGGCCGGGGACAAACTACGCAGCCACCGGTCGATTTACCGGTGCCGGGGTCTTCACCATCACCGCCGTGCAGTCCGGGCAGGGCTCCAGTAACGGCTGGGGCAAGCTCAAGTCCGGCGCGGGCTGGATTGCGCTGGACTACGCCAAGCGCATATAATCGCATAAACCATTCTGGGCCTATGGGAGAAATCCTGTAGGCCCTTTTTCTATTTTTGATACAAATATCCGCTCAAAGCGGCCTCCCACCTTCAGTGGGAACTGAAGGATAAGCCTTCGGATTGGAGGTCGCTATGACAAACGAACAGAAATACCAAATCGCGGAGCTCCGCCAGTTCGGGTACGGATATGCCAGCATTGCTGATGCGCTCGGCCTGACCAAGAATCAGGTTTCTGCCTACTGCCGCAGGGCAGGGCTCACCGGCACCAAAGCCGCTGTGGGCACGACAGATGTTCCCGTCTCAAACTACTGCCGTTGCTGCGGCAAGTCGCTGATGCAGACTCCCGGACGAAAGCCAGTCAAGTTCTGCTCTGATAGCTGCCGTGTGCGCTGGTGGAATGCGCATCCGGAAATGGTGAACAAGAAGGCCATTTATCACTTTACCTGCGCTTGCTGCGGAAAGGAGTTCACGGCTTATGGAAATGCGCACAGGAAATACTGCTCCCATGTCTGCTACATCGCAGACCGCTTCAGAGGCGGTGATGGCCATGAATGAAGACCAGTTCGAGCGTGAAAAGCTCTACCAAGCGACCATGAACATGTTCCGTTCCATGCTGAAAAAGGGCCTCATCACCGAGGAGCAATACACCATAATTGATACAAAGATGCTGCAAAAATACCAGCCATTATTGGGTACATTATTTGCCGCACAGCCGTTGACTTAATTGCCTTTTAGAGTGATGTATAGTAGCGGAAAGGAGCTGATTTTATGCGAAAAATCAACAAAATCGAGCCGAGATTGCCACTCCTGCCAACCCGGAAGAAGGTCGCGGCCTACGCCAGAGTCTCCGTTGAGACCGAGCGCCTGCACCATTCTTTATCAACTCAGGTCAGCTATTACAGCGAGTTGATTCAGGCCAATCCCGAATGGGAGTATGTTGGGGTCTACGCAGATGACGGCATCACCGGCACAAAGGCATCCAAGCGAGAAGAATTCCAGCGGATGCTCGACGACTGCGAGGCCGGAAAGATAGACATCATCCTTACGAAGTCCATTTCCCGCTTTGCCAGAAACACGGTCGACCTGCTTGAGACCGTCAGACACCTGAAAGAGCTTGGCATCGAGGTCAGATTCGAGAAGGAAAACATCAATTCACTCTCCGGCGACGGCGAAGTCATGATGACCCTGCTGGCCTCCTTCGCACAGGAGGAAATCACGAGCCTCAGCAACAATGTGAAATGGGGCGTTCGCAAACGCATGGAACAGGGCATCCCGAACGGACACTTCCGCATCTACGGCTACCGTTGGGAAGGCGACCAGCTGGTCATCGAGCCAGAAGAAGCCGCCATCGTCCGTCGCATCTTCCAGAACTTCCTTGATGGGAAGTCCAGACTTGAGACCGAGCGTGAATTTGAAGCCGAGGGCATCACCACGGCGAACGGCTGCCGGTGGGTAGATTCCAACATCAAGGTGGTTCTCACGAACATCACCTACACCGGAAACCTGCTCCTGCAGAAGGAATTCATCGAAGACCCTATCACCAAGCGCCGCAAGAAGAATCGCGGTGAGCTTCCGCAGTATTATGTGGAAGATACGCATGAGGCCATCATCGACATGGAGACCTTCCAGTATGTGCAGGAAGAAATAGCCCGACGCAAGGAGCTGGGTGCTTTTGCAAATAAGAGCCTGAACATCACCTGCTTCACCAGCAAACTGAAATGCTCCAAATGCGGCAGCAGCTACGTCCGCAATCAGCGCAGTAACCGAACCAAGTACACTTCCACCTACGGCGATACCATTGTCGTCTGGGTCTGCGGTACCACCAAGAAGAAAGGCGGTCGCTGCAGCCGGAAGGACATCCCGGAGCGAGTTCTTCGAGAAGCCTGCGCTGAGGCCCTTGGCTTAACAGAATTTGATGAAGATGTATTTCTGGAGAAGGTCGACTACATCATGGTCAATCCAAACTGCCAGCTTGAATTCCATTTTTACGATGGCACTACCAAGGTTCAGACTTGGAAGTCCACCGCGAAAAAGGACTGTTGGACTGACGAGCAGAAAGACCGCCAGCGCGAATGGATGCGCCGGAACATGGCCACCAGCAGCAGGTTCTCGCCCTTCACGACCAGAGTGGTCTGCGGATGCTGCGGCAGTTCCTGCAGGCGACAGACCCAGCCGAGCAAACTGAGCGAAACGGGCAAGATTGCCTACTGGCGCTGCTCCGGCGGTGCCAAAACGAACTGCGGCATCAAGGGAATCCGAGAACCGGAGCTTATGGAGATTACCGCGCAGGTCATGGGCACTCCCGAATTTGATGGTGAGGTCTTCCGGGAGCGGGTCGACCACATCACGATGGTGGAAAGCGGTAAGCTGGAGTACACCTTCCTTGATGGTCATACGCAGGAAGCGGAATACTCGACCGAAAAGCCGATCCACCCTTGGAGCGAAGAACAGAGAGCCAAGTTCAAGGAATCCGTCAAGGGCAGCTACACGCCAGAGCGCCGCAAGGCCATGAGCGAACACATGAAGAAAGTAAGGAGTGAGAAGCATTGGGCGTCCAAAAGAAAGTAAAGACCATACCGGCCACGCTGACCCGATTCACCGCGTCGCCGATAACAGAACAGGAAAAGCGCAAGGTAGCTGGTTACGCTCGTGTTTCCACAGACCACGACGACCAGTTCAGCAGCTACGAAGCGCAGATTGACTACTACACCAACTACATCAAGGGCCGTGACGATTGGGCGTTCGTTGAGGTCTACACGGATGAAGGCATCACCGGCACCAGCACCAAGCACCGTGAAGGTTTCAAGCAGATGATTGCTGATGCCCTCGACGGTAAGATTGACCTTATCGTCACCAAGTCGGTCAGCCGATTCGCCAGAAACACGGTAGACAGCTTGACTACCATCCGCCAGCTCAAGGAAGCCGGTGTTGAGGTCTATTTCGAGAAGGAGAACATCTGGACATTCGACGGTAAGGGCGAACTGCTGCTGACCATCATGTCCTCGCTGGCACAGGAAGAAAGCCGCAGCATTTCCGAGAACTGCACTTGGGGCCAGAGAAAGCGCTTCGCAGACGGAAAGGTCAGCGTTCCATTCCAGCGCTTCCTTGGCTACGACCGAGGCCCGGACGGGAATCTGGTGGTCAACCGGGAGCAGGCAGTCATCGTCAAGCGCATCTACAGCTTGTTCCTGCAGGGCATGACCTACCACGGCATCGCCGACACCCTCACCAAGGACGGCATTCCGACACCCGGCGGCAAGAAGAAATGGAGCATCTCCACCGTCAAAAGTATCCTCAGCAACGAGAAGTACAAAGGCGATGCGCTCCTTCAGAAAAGCTACACTGTCGATTTCCTGACCAAGAAGACCAAGGTCAACGAAGGCGAAATTCCGCAGTACTATGTCGAGGATAATCATGAAGCCATCGTCGACCCTGAAGTATTCGAGATGGTGCAGCGGGAAATGGCCAAACGCGGCAAGGGCAAAAAGTACCACAGCGGAGTCCACGCCTTTTCCACAAAAATCAAGTGCGGCGAGTGCGGTAGCTGGTACGGCTCAAAGGTCTGGCACTCCAACACTAAGTATCGCAAGACCATCTGGCAGTGCAACCACAAATTTGATGGCGACTGCCGCTGCCAGACACCGCACCTGACGGATGAAGAAATCCAACTGCATTTCCTTTCAGCGGCGAACAAGCTGCTGGCCACCAAGGCTGCGGTCATCGCCAACGGAAGAGAGATGCAGGCGCTCCTGTTCGACACCACTGAGCTGGAAGCGGAACAGACCCAGCTCCTCGAAGAGACGCAGGTAGTTTCCGACATGGTACAGCAGGCCATCCAAGAGAACGCCCGCACTGCTCTGAACCAGACCGAATACCAGAAGCGCTACGACAGCTTGGTGAAGCGCTTCGACCGGGCCAAAACCCGACTGGAAGAAGTCACCGCCGAGATTCAGGAAAAGCAGACGGCCAGCGCCAACATGGGAACCTTCCTGAATGCCTTTGAACAGATGCCGGATGCACTGGCAGAGTTCTCCCTTGAAGGCTGGTACAGCATGGTGGATTTCGCCACTGTCTACAGCATCAACAACATCCGCTTCACCTTCAAGAATGGACAGGAAATCCAAGCCTGACCAATATACAAAAATGGCTCCTCACCACTGGACAACATCCGGTGATGGGGAGCCCCATTTTTTATGCGAGATTATTTCTCTGCGCTAACTCGACTATCATTTTTCCATAAAGAGCATCGATTAATGATACTCTTGTTGTATCTAGCCAGCCGAGCATAAATGCATCTAACGCTTTAACAGTGTCCTCTCCAATAAATCCTGCAATTACGCTCATGTCCTCATTGGCAACGTAATCAATTGCGTACATTTTGCAAATCGAACGCCTACCATAGTAGTTAAAGATTGCTCCCATTGTAGTTGCCAAAGTTTCAATATTAGCTGGAAAATCATCCCTGCTTATCAACTCCACTGCGAGATTTCGCGGCATATCAACAAATCCTTTTGCAGTTTTTGTACCACCGAAGGTTTCGACCGTCTGCTTCATGCTAAATGAGAATGGCTCAGCAATGTTCTTTGCCCCCAACAATTTCATAAAGTCAATTTGAGCTGCATGATATTCTGTGTACCCTTTATTTGACATGTGCTTAAGCTTATCTCTCTGCGAAAACACATCTGCATCCCAAATATGGGTAAGCTCGTGAAACACCAGATACTCGGCATTCATTTGTGGGAGGGATAATTTTGACCAAATCTCAAGAGTATGTCTACCTGTAGGAATATCATAAAACACCGCTGCCGTTGAATCAAATCCTTGTTTTAAAGATTTTTCTATTGTTATTTCCTTTGACTTCACATCAAATACAGGAAAACTATCTATACCAACAAAGTGCTTAAAATCATCAACGCAAGACCGCACGTAATCTGTAATATTCTTTGCCATAATTCCTCCTTGCAACTTAAGCCGCCGCTTCAAAAATTCTCTTCTGGGCTTTCAGATAGTTCTGCAGATTAATGATGGTTCCAGAATTCTTCATTTCAGCAGTATTCAACGCATCTACTGCCAATTCAACATTATTATCCTCTGCGAGTTTGATAGTGTATTCATAGATGCGACCTACTAAAACTTCCAACTCCTCAGTGGTTAACTGAATGCTGATTTTCTCGTAGTCCTTATGCTTTTTCAACTCTTCCAGTGCGGCCATCAGTTTATCAATCTTGTCGATGTCCATACTGCCTTCTCGAATAGCATCAATGTACACACGAAGTGACGCTCTAAAATCGGTCACCACCTTCGGTTCATAATTCTTCACTTTATTATAGACCCAGACACCAGTACCTACTGCCGCAGCACCGGCTACCGCGATGATGGTTCCTTTTTTATGTTGCTTTATAAACTGAAGAGCTTTCACTCCTAATCCTTGTGCTTCCTCAGCTGCTTTCAAATCGATAGGTATTAGATGCTTGACAATCTGTCCCTTGTTCGGGCCTACCGCATAACGAACTACGCTACCAATTCTACGATATAAACCGATTGCTAATCCTGTAGCAATATCATCCGGAATGAAAAATGCGTCTTGTACTACTGGCATATTATGTACCTCCATTTCTGTTCTATAACAGGGCTTGTAAATTTCGCGATTACTTATTCTCGGTAGATTGGAACCGAGCCAAAACTTCAAGGAAATGCTTCCCGATGGCTTCTGGGTATTTGTTCAGGCCCTCGCACACAAGCCTTAGTCCGTCCGGCGTAAGAATACGTCCGTTATTTCTATCTTTACACAACTGCTGGTAATCTTCCAGCTCTTTCTTTGAAATCGTAGGCATCTCACACCTCCTGCGTATAAGTACTAATTTCAAGTGTCTCCCTTGGAGGCATTTCAAATTAACACTTATATGAAACCGACACCCCTAACGACACCGCGACACCCCTACGGTTATGCGGCAGTATTTTGTATCAAATAGCGAGTCTTAATTTCAATGACTTTCAGCTGATCTGGTGTCAGTGCGGCGTATTCCTTACGAATCTCGGCAAGCTGTTCCTGCACGTCCGGCTCCTGCTCGGCTTCTTCCAGATAGTAATGCCATTTGGTATCTTCCGGGTCACGGTTTCCGGCAGCATAGGCAGACTGTTCTTCCTCGGTAGGAAGAAGCTGCTCTTTCACATCCGGATGCCCCTCCAACCATAAACGGCCAAGACTGTTCTCTACCATGTAGCGAACAATCCAGTCTGGTGTGAAAAGCTGAGTTGCCGCAGGGATATTTTCTTTTGTGATTTTTACATTCTTTTTCAGAGCGGCGAAAACATCGTCCTTTTTCTCACTGTTGTAATACTGATACAGCCAGCCGATGATCTGCACGGCGTCCTTCCAGTCCTCTTCGGGAATCATCGAAATCATCTGCTCGATGACGCTGCCCTCGCGCAAAAGGTTATCCGGGAGAAGGAGTTCCGTGTAGTCAGAAATCCGCTGAAACATGCCGGGAAGAATACTGGACAGAGCATTGCATTGAACGATGAGCATGTACTTAAAGAGCGCATCATCATCGTTTGCATTCTTCAGAGCATAGACTTTCTCCATATCAAGCCCATCCAGCTCCATGTTAATTGCTTCGGTCAGGATCTGAGGCTTAAAGTTATTCTCATCATCCGTGAAAACACGAACGCGGGAAGGAAGATAGCCATTGACCTCCATAAACCGGAGGGCAATAAACCGGTTGAACCATGTATAGGCGATCTCCTCCATGACCTGCTCATACCCTTTTTCACGGATCTGAGCAATCAGAGCCTGACGCTGATGTTTCTCTTCAGCAGACATGACGCGACCAAGAACGCTATCCGCAGATGCGTCCCCGTAGTCCTTATCGGTAATCTCATATAATGCAGCTCTCTGGCTGACACGGGAAATCAGTTCCCGTCTTGCCCATACTGCATATTTCTTGATTGCATTCTTGTCCATAATCTCTTCCTCTCTTACTGGTAGATCATATCCAGCAGTTCAAGTATGTTGTAGTACAGGAGAAATAACTGTACGCAGTCCTTTCGTGTTACCTTCCGCGTGAGCATTCCGTGGTCAAGAAAGTTTCGGTTCAAAACTTCCGGCTGTTTCCTGAAGTCATTGCCTTTCTCAAAGACCTTCTCCAAACATGCGAAAAGATTTGCCTCGAAAAGTAGAGTGAAGAGCATGTGATCCTCAGTGATCTCTGTTGCTCGTGCCTTTGCCTTTTCTACAGCCTTTGCCCCTACAGAACGTCCTTTCCCGTTAAGTGTCGAGTCCTTCTGAAGACGGATGAGTTTCGCATCAATTAAAGCAAACAGCATCAATGCACAGGATTTGTACTTGCGGTTATCAAAGTCAAATACAGCTTCCTCGAAATCGATCTTTTTAGAATGCTTCATCTCAGAGATGCTCTTGAAAACACTCTTCATGGATGCATTAGAGCATTCCTTCAAAGCAATTTGATCTGCGGTCTTTTTATCGCTTGGAGCGCTATCAAACAACGTATCAACAGAAGCATTAGGGTTAATCGTCCACCCATATTCTCCCCACTGCTTATGTGCCTGAAGCAGCTGCTCTTTCTGTTCTTCAGATATTGTGGCAAAAGTGATGCCCTTGAGGGTTTCCCCTAAATCCACCAACATATGCCGCGCTGCTTCGGCAAGGCCGCTCAGATCAGGCTGATAGGATGCCATGATGGTTTTTGCCATATTTCTGACAATCTCACTAAGCTGGGCAGCAAGGGGTGTATACATCGTCTTCATGGCTTCGGCAACCACCTGAGATAGTTGAGTTCGCTGTGCCATCATAGCATTCCTAAGGGACTCCTGAAGAAGACTCATCTTCTGATGTGGGTCAACCGAAGGTTCCTCTATGTTGTTTTCCTTCTCCTCATCAGAGGACAGTTCTTCTACGTCCATACTCGTCTCCTTACTTCAGCTGGATACCATCACAGTTCTTGAGGAGTTGCTTCAACTGAATGCGAAGCTTCTCAACATAATCGTCTACCTCTTCCGGGGTCTCCATTGTCTTCGCAGGGAAGATAACTGACCGGTTATACGACCGGATCACCTTCTTCGGTGCGAGTTTAGGGGGATTGACCGGATTTACAGGCGGTTTAGGCGGGTCAACCGGCTTCGGAGGTGCAACTGTCACTTCAATCCTTGCTACCGCAGTGTCCTTGTATTGGAGCATCGGCGGGATGAGGCCGTCCAGAAGTGCAAGGCTCTGGAAGCCTTTGACCTTCCGCCGCTGCTGAGAGTAGTATTCATCAGCCTTGGCAACAAGATCCTTAGCTTTGAAGTCTCCGTTTTCTGCCTGATGCACTGCGCCCATGCACTGCGTAATAATGTCGCTTACTTCTTCACGCTTGGATGCAAGAAGGCGGTCATGGCCTTCCCGGACAGTAGTCATAAGGCTATTCAGTTCGGGAATCTTCTTATAGCTAAAGCCGCCCTGCACCACAACGATAAGACGGATCTTATTGAGCGCATCATTGGCTTCAGGCTCGTGCGGCAGGTAATCCAGCTCATTCCGGAGGTCTTCTTCCATCTGAGCTGCTGCATCGAAGACCTGCACCTGTGTCTTGAAGAAGCTCTCAACTTCCTGAAGATCTTCCTTGCTGTCAAAGAGCTTGTCTTCCAGCTTCAGAACGCGGTCAATCAGTGCAATGTTATCCTTCTTCTGAGATAGAACTTCCGTTGCCAGCTGAATTGCCGCCTGCACTTTGCCTTTGTCGGGATATCTACGATTCGGCACATAACGCTGCTCCAGAGCCTCATAATGCGCCTTTTGATCCTCGAACTTTTTCACGATGAAGGCAACAAGGCCGTCCTCATCATCCGGCACGTCCATCACATCAAAATACTCGCGGAGGAGATCCTTGACTGCTTTCATCTTGACGGCTGTCACGACCTGACGCTTGGAAATGCTGGTCTTGCCGATTTCGCTCTTTTTGCGCAGCATATCCGGAAGCTTCGGATCATTGGGCTGAATCGTTGCACCACCGTACTTGATGGTGACTTTCTGCTGGTTGATAAGCAGAGCTACAACAGCAGCAATGTCGATCTCGCGCCAGCCATACGGGATACCCTGATAGCGGCTCTGTACGTCGAACATGGAGGTAGGAAGCTTTGTTCTATCCTGTACGATCAGATATTCTTCAACCTTGGCTGCTGCATCACGGTTAGGTTCTGCTCCGGCAATAAAGTTGCCGGTCAGGATCTCGATAATGTCCGCGTCCGTCTCTGCGTTCTTCTCAATCAAGCCAAGCTCACTGTAAACATGAGCTACCAGATACTCCAAAGCCTGATCAATACGGGATTTCGCATCACCGCTTGTAATGGAAATATGCTCACCGTCTACATAGAAGGCAGCATTTACAATCGCTTTCTTCAGATCCTCCATAGCGGACAGCTCATACCGGCCAGCTTCATCCTGCTGGTCACGGATAATGTCCTGCATGGACTTCGGAAGCTGGGAGACGTTCCGCTGCTTCACGAACTTACGGATCTTCATGGCGCTCTCCAGTGCCTCATAGTAAGAAGTGCCGGAAAGAACGACAATAGCCTGCCCCTTAGATTCTGTCATAAGGCGCAGTTCAGATTTCTCTACGGCATCGGTTGCAACCGTCAGGAAGCGCAGCTTCATACCACCGGTCACAGCACCCGTGGTCACGCCGTCAACCATCTTGTCGAAATCGAAGTCATACTTGCCGTAGCGATATTTCTTTGTCTGGTAGATATCGGCATAGATCATCTGCGCAATGCGCTCGACGATAGATGCGGTATCAACGTTGGTATTCTTGATGTCCTTCTGGATGTCCTGCTCTTCATCGGTCAGGAAGTTATAATTATCGCCGGTTCTGCCGATATAGTTCTGGCTCATAAGCCGGTTCAGGGATTCTCTGACATTTTCGCGGAGGACGATCTTATCCGTGCGGATATCATCAGCCATCAGGATAACAATGTTGTCCACGTTGGCAGGGATGTCATCCACATAGCGGATCAGATAAAGGAGCTTAAGAACGTCCACGTCCATAGCTTCAATTCCCGCACCAATATCTGCTGCATTCTGGCAGCGCTCAATCACGCGGCGAATAGAACTATCAAGGAAGGTATGTACGGTATCATAGAAGCGGAAGAACGGGACCAAAGCGTACTCGTCCTGGTTCTGAATCTTCTGCGCCGCCTCTTGGAAACCGGAAAGCATAGAGCGCTCACCACCGGAAAGGTGCTTGCCGGAGTTACCGTGCTTACGGATCTCCGCAAAGACCTTCTGCATGATGATGAACTGATAAGGAACAAACGGGAAGTTTACAGCAAACTCGTTTGCACCGGTAAAGCCCTTGATATCCAAGATGGAGTCCGTGAAGCTGAAGAGATTGCGAAGCACAGAGTCGTTTTCCTGATAGAGACCTTCCAGCTGCTTCTCAACATCAGGTTTCTTCTTCAGAATACGCTTCTGGATAACCTCATCCACGGAGGAAGAAGACAGTGAAAGCCGGGTCTTGAAACGCGCCTGAATTCTGGAGAACTCATCCGCACGAACCTTGATGATCTCATCAATGGCTTCCTGTCCGGTACACATGACCCAAACCTTGCCGCCGCATTCGCTGCCGATCTTTTCTGTCAGGGACTGAAGGTTCAGAAGCATGTCGGTATCCGTTCCGACATACTGACCAACTTCGTCAATCAAGAAGATGAGCCGGAAATCCTTCGGCTGTTTCTTCACGTAAGCTTTGATATCCTCGACCAGCTGCGCAATGGAAAACTCAACTGCCGTCTTGTCATTGAACCAGCGCTTTGCATCTTCCTCGCTCATGTCCAGAACTTCCATCAGCGTAGGAATAATGAACTTGCCATTAAAGGCAAAGGCTTTCCTCTGATCAACCCAAGACTTGCCCTTCTTCGCCTCAAAAACGCGACGGAACTCTTCGGTCTTTCCGAGCTGATCAATATACTGTTCCAGCATGGCAACCTTCAGGTTCTCACCAAAGAACCCAAGGTGGTTGTAGAACATCTTTGCAAATACGCGGAGCACCGCAGTCTTATCCTTGTTGATAGAGCCTTCAATGTCGATATTGAAAAGGATGGTCTCGGTCTTGCCACGGGTAGCCTTGTCAATCAGCATGAACGTGGCCGGATCATCCGCGAACTTTTTGCGGAACATCTCGACCGTTGGAACACCGCCAACAGACTTGTTCTCAAGGATGTAGGAGAGCATCTTCAGGAAGTGAGATTTACCACTTCCAAAGAAACCGGAGATCCATACGCCGATATCGTCAGTAGGCTTATCAAAGGAGTCGCTATAGTAGTCAAAGAAGCTGATGAAATGCTTCTTCAATTCTTTTGTGATGACGTACTCTCGAACTTCCTGCTCGATAACATCCGTTGTATCCTGATCGACTTTGATGACACCATTGATTTGTCTGTTGATGTCCTCAGCGAACATGTTGCGAATCATCATGTCTGCATCCTCCTCAGAAAATATTGAAAGCTCTGTAATAATCGTTTGGTGTCAGCCTGCCGAACAGCTTCAGATAATGGCCGTCAAACTCGCCGGGGTACATGACCAAAATCGGAATGTCTGAAAAGTAAGGCTGCAATGCTTCCAGCAGGGAGTGTACCCGCATGAAGGGAAACACATCACCAACGCCGGTCAACATCAGCACGTCTCCGCGTTTGTGCGGTTCGTACTGAATCTTATCTATGAACTCTCCCTCGCCAATCGCTGAGTGAAGCTGCTCCAGAAGAAAGATTCCTCCGTCAGCCTCTTCCATCTCAGGGATTGCATCCGTGATATCAAGATCGTCACAGATGGAAAAGAAGGTTTTATACAGGTTACATTCGATCAGTCTGCAATTCAGAGACTGGTCTATTTTTATTTGGTCAAGGAAGTGTGTCACCGTCATTTCCTCTGCCGGATCGTAACAGAAGATGCGGATATTAACCTCATTGCTGAGTCCCTTGCCATCAAGGAAATCGTCTTTTTGAATTTCCTCGCGGAGGAGATCCAGCCTTTCTTTCAAATTGCTCATATCAGCTCATCTCCTTTACGCCAAGCAGTTAAAGGCAGTCAGCGCCTTGGTATCGCCGCTGCTACGGATCGCATCTTCCAGAATAGGATAGATGAGAACCGGGTTCAGATGATCCGCTGTTGTGCTGTCCAAATATTCGTTGTCTACAAGAATTCTTGCCAGCACCTGCTTGACCTTCGTGACAGTACTATCGCTCCAAGAAGCAACCCAATCGTCCTGCTCCTGAAGGCACATCATAAACACATTGAAGTCCATCCGGCTGAAGGACATATCACGGTTTTCGTACTTCGCTCCAACGACCGTAATCATGAAATCCCAAACAAGGCGATACTGCTTCATCATGGCATAAAGGCAGATCTGTTTGGAAACGTCGCTGGGCTGAGACGCGATTGCAGCGACCAGTTTAGGATCGTCCAAAGCCTTTAGTCTGCGAAGGCAGGTAAGCGCCATCCTCCGCACAGATTTCTCCGTCGGATACTGAAAAAGATTATCGCTTGTGATCCGGTCTGCAACCTGCTCATCGTTCAGGCCTTCAGCCACAAGTTTTGCAGTAGTCCTCATCTCATAGAAGAGGAACTGTTCTCTCGTAATAACAGCAGAGTAAGGACTGGATTCCTTCTGCGATCTGTCAGCTCTCTGATACATAGGCTTCTACGCTCCCACAGTATTATTCCACCGTATGACCAGTCCCATTTTCGGGACTCGGTTCATCCGGAACAAATTCCGCTATATCCCCAATGTCGCAATTCAGTTTCGCACAGATGTTGTTGAGCACATCTGTCATCATATTCTCACCGCGCTCCAGCTTGTGCAGCGTGGCATAGCTGATGCCGGTCATGTCCTTCAGATCCTTTTTCTTCAGGTCACGGTCGATGAGAAGCTTGAACAGTTTCTTATAGGAAATAGCCATGTCTTCACCTCATAATGGTCTTTCAGTCGAAGTTACAAAACACCATTTCACATTGTAGCAGAGATCCGTTCAAATTACTACCTTTTCGTCGAGAAAAGTGTTGCGATGCTTTCACTTTTTTCTTCCCTGCATGAAATTTTCACAGCTTTTCCAAATCTTTATGTTAGAGTTGCCCGAATTTCGTCCTCACTTATAAGTGAGGAGACTTTTTTAGAGCAAGTTTCGCCTTGTTTAACAAAAACTCAATTCTGGTTTTTGTCCACAGGCAACTTGTTGGGGATTTCGGTTCCCCAAGCCCTTGATGAATAGTCGCAGTTTCTGCAACGGTTTGCCCTGCGGTCTCACAGCATCTGAATAGTCTCCACCATTCAGAAGGGAGGAAAAACATGGCACGGCCAAAGAAAGGAGCACCACCCGCAAAGGAGCATTTTGTCGGTATTCGTCTTACTGAAGGCCTCTATCGTGTAATTCAGAGCGAGGCTGATAACGCTGGACTTAGTATCTCTGAATACTTTCGCAGATTAGCAACTAAGCATAAAATCGTCATGCAGCCGCCTATCTTCCATGATGACACAGCACTAGTTTCTGAGCTTGCCAAGCTGAACAAGCTCGGCAGCAATCTCAATCAGATCGCACAGTACTTCAACGAGGGAGGCTTGATGACAAATCCTCTGGCAAAAGAGCTTCATCATGCGCTTCAGGAGATCGACAAGTTGGTGATCCGCTGCAACGAAGAATTGGAGAAAGAATATGGCTCTCATTAAGCACATAGCCATCAAGAATGTCAGCTATTCCGATGCGCTGGCCTACCTCAAATTCGAGCATGATGAATTCACGAACAAGCCTATCCTTGATGATAATGGAGAGATGATCCGGAGGCAGTTTGTCATGCTTGAAGGTATCAACTGTACGCCCGAAACATATGGCAGTGAATGCACTCGGCTGAACCGACAGTACGGTAAAAACAATGCCAGCTACGCGGCAGCAACGCCAGATGAAGAAGGCATCGGCCAGCATGATTACCAGTCCAATAATGATTCCGATCATCGTAAAACCCGCTTAAACGCAAAAAAGAGCGTCTATCTCGACTCCCCGTAGGGAGAAGAAATGAACGCTCTCTTTCTTTTTGATATTCAGTTTTAGGCTGTGCCTTTGATTGTGTTGACCACTCCAGAGATCAGCTGGAGCACTAATATATTTAGCTGTTGCTTGCATCACAAAGATATTCATTTTGCACAATCGCGTTTTTGATCTTCTTCTGCTGAACGCAAGAAACGGTTCCTACGGTTCCTTTTATGTAGGAGGGTGTATGCTCGTAACGCCCGTCTGAGAGATAAATGAGCGGCTGCACGAAACATTTTCCCCATACACCACCTACACCCGGCAGAGCTACAAATCGCGGATGATATCCCCAATCCAAGGCCAAAGCGCATTGTCCGAATAGAAATCGCCAACGTGATAACAGCAAGTCGCAACAAATATAATACCGCGGCGCCTTCTCTTCAAAAAGAAGGCGCCGCTGTTTATCTCATATTCATCAGCACGCTTTTCTGCTTGGCAATCTCAATCACTTCCTGGTCGCGTAGGCTGTTCAGGTAAGTCTGCGTGATCCCGATATTCTCATGCCCCAGCAAACGACTGATCGTATAGAGATCCGTTCCCATTTTCACCTGCTGCTGCGCGAAAAAATGTCGGCATGTATGCGGTGACACGCGAACACCTTCTATCCCCGCTCCGCGCTTGCGAAGAACATACTCCACAGCTCCGTCCGTCAACTGCCTGCCATGGAACGACAGGAAATAAAACGCATCATGCGGGCGAAGCATAAAGTATTTCTCTTTACCGCTCTCATATCTGAGCATCGCTTTTTTCAGGACAGGCGTAATCGGCACCACGCGCTGCTTATGGTTTTTGCCGTTGATGATGATAAAATCGTCGTGAATGTCCTCCTCACGGATGCAGCACAGCTCCCAGCAGCGAATTCCGGTCTCAAAGAGCAATGTCAGAATCGCATAGTCACGCAGCGAGAGATAATCATGCCCACGGCAGCTTTGCAGCATGCTCCGCACCTGCTCCGGAGAAAAGGCCGTGATGACCGGCTTCTCCTCCTTGCACCACTTGAACGTCTTGCGCGTATCAAAGCCGCCGTATCCTTCCTCATAACAATACTGAATGAACGATTTGATCGATTTGAGTACGCCGTTGATATAGGTGCCCTTGCGCTCTGCCTCGCTCATGCAGCGTGAAAACTGCCGCACAACTGCGGGCGTGAGCGCCTCGACAGTCTCGACGTGCAATTTCTCTGCACAAAAGCGCAAAAAGAGATTGAGGTTACAACGGTAACTCCGAATCGTCTTCGGGGTATACTTGCGAACCTCAATCTCAACCAGATACTCTTCGACAGCACTTTGCATCTTCATACCCATGTCCTCCTCATGTATGTCACAACAGAGGTGGCCATGTATATTGCAGCTGACGCCGTGTTTTCCCGCAGGAAACGACGTTTGAAGCCGCAAAGCGCCATGTTATCCGTCAAATATGCTGTTTTATGTCCGGAAACGCATGCGTTTCACAGGCAGATCACTCTTCCCAGTTGTGCCACACGTTCTGGACATCTTCGTTGTCCTCGAACATGTCGAGCATCTTCTGGAGGTTTTTGATGTCGCCCTCGTCGGTGAGCTTGATGGTGTTCTGCGGCACCATCTCCACCTGCGCACTCAGCAGCTCATAACCGTCGTTCGTGAGCGCCTCGGCCACCGACGCCACATCATCGGGATCGGTATAGACCGTGTAAACGCCCTCGTCGGGCGCAAAGTCCGCCGCGCCGGCTTCGAGCGCGTCCTCCATGACCTTGTCTTCGTCGAGCTCCTGGTCCTCGTCATTGATGACGATGACGCCTTTCTTATCAAACGACCACGACACGCAGCCGGTCGCGCCCATGTTTCCGCCGTACTTATCAAAGTAATGGCGCACCTCGGAGGCGGTGCGGTTGCGGTTATCGGTCATTGTCTCAACGATGATGGCGACACCGGACGGGCCGTAGCCTTCATAAGTGATGGACTCGTAGTTATCCGTGTTGCCGGAGCCGAGCGCCTTGTCGATCGTACGCTTGATGTTGTCATTCGGCATATTGGCGGCTTTTGCCTTGGCAATGACAGCTGCGAGGCGGGAATTGTTATTGGGGTCGCCGCTGCCGCCCTCTTTGACGGCCACGATCATCTCGCGGGCGATCTTCGTGAACGCCTGCGCACGCTTGGCGTCCTGCGCGCCTTTGGTTTTCTGTATATTATGCCACTTGGAATGTCCGGACATAGTCACAACTCCTCTTGCTAAAATGCTTTGAATATTTTAGCACACTCCGGGCCGCGTGGCAAGAAAAATCCGCATATTTACGCGAAAACTACGCCTGCGTCTTGGGAATGAGGAGATATTGCGGCGGTTCAGCCATGGCGGCGTCGTCCGTGAGACCGTTCGTCTCGCGGATGAGCTGCTCGCTCGAGCAGTAGCGCTTGGCAAGCGCCCACAGGTCCTCCCCGCCCCAGCGCACGATCGTCAGTGACGGCACGGAGGCATATGGACAGGCGCGCTCCTGCGCCGCTGCACCGGTGACCTGCCGGAAGCCGGACTCCTGAAGCGCGGCCGTCCGCGCCGTCACCGTCACGCGGATCAGAAGCCCATCCGCCGCGACCATCACCGCCGGCTCCTCCGGCTGCACGCTCAGCAGTTCCAGCCGCGCGCCGTCCGCCGGCTCGAGCGGCAGGCGCAGGCGCTTTTCCATACAGGAGACGTGCTGCTCGGCATCCGTCACGAGCAGGCGGACAAGCACGTCACAGCCATCCTCCGCCAGGCCGCAGACAACGGCCCGTCGGGACATGACCGTCAGCGAGTCAGCCTCACACGCAAGCGTGCCCTCCGCCATCAGGCGCAGCGGCTCCACAGGCTGCACAGTGCCGGCCGGAACCGTCTCGCGCTCAAGTGCAAGCTCGGCCGTGTTGCAGTAGGCATCCGTCACGCAGTCAGCCTCCGTATCCGCAAGGCACACCGTCTGCGCAACGAGATGATACTCCGCCTCCAGTGCCGCCCCGTCGGCTGCGGCGCTCACATTCAGGTAGGCCGCTGTGAGATTGACGGTCGTGTGCAGCAGGCACGGCGACGTGTCCGCCGGGCAGTCGAGCATTTGCGAAAACTGCGTCTCGAAGGTCTCGACCGTTGGGCACAGCTGCCCCTGTTGGAGATAGGAGACGGCCGCACACACGCGCCCCTGCAGGATCACGCGGCTGCCGACGGTGCTGACATCATCGAGCAGCACCGTCTCCGTGTGGCAGAGCAGGCGGTCAGCCTCCGGCTGCCCGGCCGTGAAGCGGTGCGTCTCCGAGACGGTGAACGTCTTTTCTTCCACGGACACCGGCACCTGCACGCGGAGCGTTTCCGTGCGCGTGAATACCGTGCCGCCGTCGCCCTCGATGCGGTCCGTGAGCGCGAGCTCCGTCTCCCGGTAGGCGCGCAGGCACAGGCTCAGCCGCGCCGTGACGCGCACCTTGCGCGAATTGACCGCGCGCGCATCCAGCGCAGTGAGCGTGCACCGCAGCCATGGCCGCACGTCCGGCGAAAGCGTCTCGCCGCTGATGCGCACCTTCACCGGCAGCTCCACTGGGAAGCTGCGCAGGGCGCCGCTCTCCTCCGCATAGACCACGTCGGCCACGATGCTGCCCTCGATCTGTGCGCTCTTGTCCGAAAAGTCCAGATTCCAGAGGCAGAATGTGCCCTCCGTGACCACGATCGCGCCGATATCCCCCAGCGCATCGGGCACAACGGCGTCCGCGCTGCAGGTCTCCTCCTCCGTGCGGTCAAACACCCGCGCGTACATCATGCGTTTCTGCTTGCCCAGTTGTAGTTCCATAAAGATGTGCTCCTTGTCGTTTTTGTACATCCTTATGCCGGGCACGCGCCGGTTATGCCGCCATCAACAGCGCAGCAGCCACACGCCTGCCGCAATGAGCGCGCCGCCGAGTGCAAACCACCAGAAGCCGGCCGGCAGCACCAGCGCCAGAATGATGAACACACCGGCGACCACACACGCGATGCCGATCCAGAAGCAAATCCCCCGCCGTCGAAACATAAAGCACCGCCCTCCGCTTGCAGGTTCTCCCTACAGTGTATGCGGAGGGCGGTGCTTTGGTGCGTCACTTTTTCTTTTCCCAGTCGCAGACCTGGGCCGAGAGCGCGTACAGGCGCGCATAGCTCTCGTGGCGCTCCGGCGCGATCCTGCCGGCCGCCACGGCGGCGAGGACGGCGCAGCCGGGCTCTTTCAGGTGCGCGCAGTCGCGAAAGCGGCACTGGCCGATGTACGGCCGGAACTCCCGGAACGCATACTGCAGATTCTCGCACGAGATGGGATCGACCATGTCCACTTCAAACGAGGCAAAGCCCGGCGTATCGGCGACGAATGTATCCGCTCCGAGCGCATAGAGCTCGACATGGCGCGTCGTGTGCTTGCCGCGGCCGAGCCGCTCGCTGACGGCGCCGGTCGCAATGCCGAACGACGCATCGAGCGCATTGAGCAGGCTCGACTTGCCGACGCCGGAGTTGCCGGTGAAGGCGCTGGTCTTTCCGCGCAGGGTATCGCGCAGCTCGTCGACGCCGAGCCCGGTCGCCGCGCTCGTGCGCAGGACACGAAAGCCGATGGAGCGGTAAATGTCATAGAGATGATCCGCCGGGTCAAGGTCGCACTTATTGAGGCAGACGACCGGCTCGCAGTCCGCATTTTCCGCGATGGCGACCACACGGTCGATCAGAAACGGGTCCGTGACGGGGTTCACGTTCGCCGCGATCATGATGAGCTGGTCAATGTTTGCCACCGCCGGGCGGATGAACGCATTGCGCCGCGGCAGGATGGTGTCGATGCGGCCCTTGCCGTGCGCGTCGAAGCTGACCTCCACACGGTCGCCGACCAGCGGACTGCACCCGTCGTACCGGAAGCGGCCGCGGGCCTTGCACTCCACGATCTGATCGCCGGCGGCCACATAGTAAAAGCCGCTGAGCGCCTTGATGATGACACCCTGCACCATAAGTGTTGTTGCTCCTTTATCTCTTTACGGTTTTGCCGGCCCGTCGGAGACCCAGATATAGACCTTGCTGTACTCCGTGAGCTGTGTGTTGGCCGGTGCGCTCTGCTTGAAGACCGTGCCCTGCTTGGCGTCGTTGGCCTCTTTATACGTGCCGCCGTAGCACAGGCCGCTGCTCTCGATGCGCGCGATGGCAGCCGACTCCGTCAGCTCCGACAGATCGGGCACCGTGACCGGGCGCAGCTCGGGGCCGCCGCTGACGATCAGCTTCACGCTCGACCCCGCGGCCGCCTTTTCGCCGGGCGCGGGCTCGCAGCTGATGACATACTTCGCTGTCACGTCCTTGGAGGCCTGAAACTCCGTCGTGACCGTAAAGCCGGACTTTTCGAGCGCGGCCGCCGCCGCCTCATAGTCCTCATTGATCACATACGGCACATCGGTCATGACGACGCCGGTACTGACGGTGAGCTGCACGCTGATGCCGTCCGAGACGCGCATGCGGCTCTTACCCGCCGCCGGATCCTGCTCGATAATCACGCCGTCCGGCACATCGGGATCGACCGTGTACACGACCGTGAAATGATAGTCGGCATACTGCTTATCATTGACGACTGCCTCGTAGGACTTGCCGGTAAAGTCCGGCACGTCCACGCGCTCCGCCGTGCGGAACAGATCCTCAAGCCAGAAATTCCACAGAAACACAAACAGCAAAATGGCAAAGACGCCGACCGAGAAAATGCCCGTGAAATAACTCACGCGCTTGGCCCGCTTGCGCCGGCGCTGGTATGCTTCCTCCGTCAGATCCTGACCCACACCGAAAAAGGAGTCCTTTTTCTCCGCACTCTCGCGGCGCCGCTCGGAAAGCGGGCGCTGCTGGTTGAGGTGTTTTTTGCAGGCGTTGAGCGCTTTGAGCATCTCCCCCGCCGACTGATAGCGCTTGCGCAGATCCGGCTCCATGGCGCGGAGCGTGATGCGCTCGAGCTCCTCGGGAATGTCGCTGTTCCACTCCCGCGGCGGCTTGGCGCTACCGGCAATGTGCATGAGCGCGATCTCCTCCGGGGTGTCCGCGTCATACGGAAGATGGCCCGTGAGCATCTCATAGAGCACGACGCCGAGGGAATACAGGTCACTGCGCGCGTCGGCATTGAGGCCCTTGGCCTGCTCAGGTGCGATATAGTGCACGGAGCCGATGGCCTGACCGCTGCGCTCTTCATGGATATTCTCGAGCGCGGCGATGCCGAAATCAGCGACCTTGACCATGTCGTCGTTCGTGATCATGATGTTCTGCGGTTTGATGTCCCGGTGGACGATGCCATGGGCGTGCGCGTGCTGCAGCGCCTTGCAGATCTGCGTGGCGTAGTGCAGCGCCTCAGTGGCGCTGAATACGCCGTGCTCTGCCATGCGCTGCTTGAGCGTCTCGCCCTCGATGAGCTCCATGACGATATACTCCGTCTCTCCGCTGTGGCCGACATCGTAGACCGAGACGATATTCGGCTGCGAGAGCATGGCGACCGCGTGCGCCTCCGCCTGGAAGCGGTTTTTCAGCTCGGCGTCCGCCGCCATCTCATCGCGCAGGATCTTGACGGCAACATAGCGGTGCAGCTTGTGGCACATGGCCTTGTAAACGACCGACATGCCGCCGCTGCCGATGATCTCCAGGATCTCGTAGCGGTCATCGAGCATCTGGCCGATATAACGATTCATTGATTGTTCCATAGTGATCCCCCTGTTGCGCTTCAGCGGAAAAGAACGAGCGCGGTCACATTGTCGCGCGCGCCGCGTGCCAGCGCCGCCGCGATCAGGCGGCTGCAGATCTGCTTTGCGTCCCGCGAGCTGCGGCAAAGATCGTGCATCTGGCCAGCCGAGAGCATGTTGGACAGTCCGTCCGTGCACAGCAGCAGCCGCGCCCCCGGTGGAAACGGCAGCGTGCGGCAGTCCGGCTCCACCTTCGGGCCGACGCCGACGGCGCGCGTGATGACGTTTCTCCGCGGGTGGCGGTGCGCCTGCTCCGGCAGCACCTGGCCGCTCGCGACCAGCTCCTGCACGAGCGAGTGGTCCGTCGTCAGCTGCTGCATCCGGCGCAGGCCGGCCAGATACGCGCGGCTGTCACCGACATGCAGCACCGTCAGCCGGCCGTGCCGCACACAGGCGGCCACGATCGTCGTGCCCATACCGCGCAGATCCGGCTCTGCGCACGCGCGCTCATAAACGGCGCTGTTAGCAGCATCGCAGGCATGGCGCATGGCGGGCTCGACCGCGCTGCCAGATTGCATTTCGCGGCGAAAATCCGCCAGAAACGTGGACGCTGCCAGATCGCTCGCGAGTTTCCCCCCGGCGGCGCCGCCCATCCCGTCGCAGACGGCGGCAACGGTGCAGCCCTTGCGCCGGATGTGCGCGCAGGCGGCGCGATCCTGATTTTCCTTGCGGACGGCTCCCTTATCCGACTGTGCAAAGCAGTGCATGGACTCTCCCCCTTCAGGCGCGGTGGTCGGCGACCTTCTTGCGCAGCTGGCCGCAGGATGCATCCACATCGCTGCCGAGCTTGCGGCGCACAGTGACATTCACGCCCGCCTGCTCCAGAATGCGGATGAACGCCTTGAGATGCTCCGGCGTAGACGGCCGGAACGCGCGCTCTTCCACGTGGTTGAGCGGGATAAGGTTGACGTGCGCGCAGACGCGCCGCGCGTGTTTGGCCAGCAGTCTGGCGTGCTCCGGCGTGTCGTTCACGCCGTCGATCATGGCGTATTCAAAGGAAATGCGCCGGCCGGTCGCTTTATAATACCGGGCGCAGGCGTCGATGAGCGCCGCCACGCCGCGGCCGTGGTTGGCCGGCATGATCTTCGAGCGGGTGGCATCATCCGGCGCGTGCAGGGAGACCGACAGCGTCAGCTGCAGGTCGCGCGCCGCCAGATCGTCAAAGCGCTCGATGAGGCCGCACGTGGACAGCGAAATATGGCGCATACCGATGTTTTCCCCGTCCGGGTGGTTGACCAGTTCGAGAAAGCGCATGACATTGTCAAAATTATCGAGCGGCTCTCCGATGCCCATGAGGACGATGTTCGAGATCTTGCTGCCGGACTCCCGCTCGGAATAGAGCACCTCGTCGAGCATCTCGGACGGCTCGAGGTTGCGGATCAGACCGCCGATCGTGGATGCGCAGAACGCGCACCCCTGCCGGCAGCCGACCTGCGAGGAGATGCAGACCGTGTTGCCGTGCTTATAATGCATGACGACGGTCTCCACAGCGTTGCCGTCGCCGAGCTGCCAGAGGTATTTGATCGTTCCGTCAATGGCGGACACCTGCTTGCGCAGCATCTCGAGCCTCGAGATGGAAAAGCGCTCGGAGAGCGCAGCGCGCAGATCCTTGGACAGGTTCGTCATCTCATCAAACGACGTCACGCCGCGCGCGAGCCACTGGAAAATCTGCTTGGCGCGGTATTTCGGCTGCCCCATTTCGGCGAGGGCCGCCGCGATCTCCTCGGGGAGCATGGCTTTGATGTCTCTCATTCGTGTCTCCTCAGCTTACAAACAAAAAATCCGTCCGTGCCGTGTTCCTGCGGCCAGAAGGTGAACATACCGTCGGATACGTCCGCACCCGGGAGCGGCAGCGAAAACGCCTCCGGTGAAAACTCCGGATGTGTACGCAGAAAGCCGCGCACCACATCCTCGTTCTCCCGCGCGAGCACCGTGCACGTGGAATACACCAGCACGCCGCCGGGCTTCACGCACGGCGCCAGACCGGCGAGAATATCCCGCTGGATACCCGGCAGGCGCTCGAGCTCTGCCGGATCCTTGAAGCGGATCTCCGGCTTCTTGCGGATGACGCCGAGGCCGGAGCACGGCACATCGGCCAGCACTATGTCTATCGCTCCGGTCAGGTCCGCGTCCGGGCGGCGGGCGTCCATCATGCGCGTTGAAATGCACGCCAAGCCCAGCCGCTCGGCACCGGCGCGAATGCGCTTCCATTTATTTTCGTGAATATCGCAGGAAATCATACATCCCTGATCGCGCATCTGCATGGCAGCAGCGAAACTTTTGCCGCCGGGGGCGGCGCAGGCATCGAGCACGCGCATGCCCGGCTGCGCGCCGGAGACGAGCGCCGCGCAGTGCGCGGCCGCGTCCTGCACATAAAACCAGCCGTCGGCAAAGGCGCGCGCGGCCGCCAGATTGCCGCCACGGCACAGCAGTGCGTCCGGAAGCCACGGGTGCGGCTCTGTCTCGACGCCGTCTGCGCGCAAGGATGCAGTGAGAGCATCCGCCGTCGTTTTCAGCGTGTTCACCTGCAGGCAGGCCGGTGCATCGGCATTGTTCGCCGCCAGCGCCCGCTCGGCAAATACATAGCCATGCGCGTCGATATACAGCTGCGCCAGCCACCGCGGGTGGCTGTAGCGCACAGCAAGATAGTCCGCCGTGCCCGCGCCCGGAATCTCCGGCAGCGCATCCCGATGCTCCGCCACGCGGCGCAGCACCGCGTTGACCAGGCCCGACGCGCGCGCACAGCCGCCCTTGCGGCAGAGCGCGACCGCCTCGTTCACGGCGGCGCGCGGCGGGACTTTATCCAGCAGCACGATCTGATAGGCCGACAGCCGCAGCAGGTCGAGCACCTTCGGCTCGAGCTTTTGCAGCGGCGTTGTGCAGTAGACAGAAAGATAATGATCCAGCAGGGTCAGATTCTGCAGCGTGCCATAGCAAATGCGCGCTGCGAGTGCGGCGTCGCGCGGCTCCAGCTGCGCGCTCTGCAGGACGGCGTTGAGCGCAGCATCCGACCATGCGCCGTTTTTGCGCCAGCGCTGCAGCGCGGTCCAGGCGGCTTCCCGGGCAGTCATAGCCATGGTCAGTCCTCAACGGGCAGCGTGTGCCCGAGCAGGTAGTCGGCTGCCGACATGCGCTTTTTCCCCGGTGCCTGCAGCTGCGTGATGCGCACCGTCTGCCCGCCGGCGCAGGCGACCGTAACGCCGTCTTTCCCGGCGGCCACGATGGTGCCGGGGGCTTTGTGCGTGGTGCGCTCGGAGTAATCCGCCGCATGGATTTTGAACGTCTGCCCGCCGAGCTCCGCCGTTGCGACGGGCCACGGCTCCAGGCCGCAGATGTGCTTGATGATCGCACGCGGGCTCTGGTTCCAGTCGATGGGCGAATCGTCGCGCGTGAGCGGACGGGTATACGTCGCCTGACGATGATCCTGCGGCGTGCGCGGTGCGGTGCCCGCGGCAATGTCGCGCAGCGTGCGCACGAGGAGGTCAGCCCCCATGACGGCCAGGCGGTCAAAGAGCTCCCCAGCTGTCTCAAACTCGCCGACCGGCGTCTGCGTGGTATAGATCACGTCGCCGGTATCCATCTCGTGGTCGAGGTACATGGTCGAAACGCCGGTCACGGCATCGCCGTTGAGCACCGCCCACTGGATGGGCGCGGCGCCGCGGTACTTCGGCAGCAGTGAACCATGGACGTTGACCGCGCCATAGGGAGCCACTGCGAGCAGATCATCCGGCAGAATGCGGCCATAGGCCACGACGACGAGAATGTCCGGCCGCAGGCTTTGGAGAGCGGCCAGCGCCGTACCGTCGCGCATCTTTGCCGGCTGAAACACCGGGAGACCCGCCGCAAGTGCGATCTCCTTGACCGGGCTCGGCTGGAGCTTCATGCCGCGGTTTTTCGGCTTGTCCGGCTGCGTGAACACACCGACCACGTCAAACCGCTCGTCGAGCAGGCGCTGCAGGGACACGGCCGCAAAATCCGGCGTGCCCATAAACACGATGCGCATGCGCCTCACCCCTTCGCCTGCTGCTCGAGCTCCTCGGGAGAGAGCATCCGGATGGCCTTGTCGATGAACAGAACACCGTCGAGATGGTCGATCTCGTGGCAGAAGGCGCGCGCCGTCAGGCCGCGGCCCTCGACCTCGAACCACTCGCCGTGACGATCCTGCGCGCGGACCTTCACGTAGTCCGGGCGCGTGACGACACCGAACTCATTCGGGATACTCAGGCATCCCTCAGCGCCGGTCTGCTCCCCGGCCGTCTCCACGATGACGGGGTTGATGAGCTCGATCATATACTCCTCTTCATCGTCCGGGACGTTCGTCTCGAGCACGATGACGGCGCGGCGCAGCACGCCGACCTGCGGCGCGGCGAGACCGACGCCGTTGGACTCCGCCAGCGTCTGGCGCATATCGTCGAGCAGCATGTGCAGCCGGGGGTTAAAATCCTTGACCTCGTGGCAGTGCTTGCGCAGCTGGGGGTCACCGTTTTTGAGAATCATTCTTGTAGCCATAGTGTATCTCTCCTCTAATCCAGCGGATTGTCATCGGCAAAAACGGTGACATCGCGGAATGATTTTTCTGTGTTGCAGTACATGACGATGTTCGCCGCCGCGCGGCGCACCGCCTTGCTCTGATTGCAGTAAAGCGTGACGCGGTAGCGGTAGCGGTTGTTCATACGCACGACCGGCAGCGGCGCCGGGCCGAGCACCTCCGCGCGCTCGCCGATCATCTGGCGGAAATAATCGCGGATATAGGCGCAGCAGCGCACGACTGCATTCTCCTGCGCGCCGGAGACCGTGACGGCCAGCACCTCGCTGAACGGCGGCGTGCCGTTGAGCTCTCGCAGCCGGATCTCCGAGCGGTAAAACGCGTCGTAATCCTGCCGCGCCGCCTGTTGGATGGTCTCGTTCGCGGGCGTGAACGTCTGAATAACGGCCCGGCCGGGCGCATCGCCGCGGCCGCTGCGGCCGATGACCTGCGTGATGAGCGAAAACGTGCGCTCATTGGCGCGGTAATCGCCGACATACAGGCTCTGGTCGGCGTTGAGCACACCGACGAGCGTGATGTTTTCAAAATTCAGTCCCTTCGTGATCATCTGCGTGCCGATCATGATGGGGATGTGCTCACGCGCAAAGCGCTGCAGCAGTGCCTCGTGCGTGCCGGCCATGGCGATGGCATCGGCGTCCATGCGCAGCGTCTCCACACCGGGAAACAGCGCGTGCAGGTCTGCCTCGATGCGCTCCGTCCCGTCGCCGAGAAAGCGCAGCTCCCCGCCGCAGACCGGGCACTGCGGATCGACCCGCCGCCGGTAGCCGCAGTGGTGGCAGATGAGCATCTGGTTGCCCTGATGATACGTCAGGCTGACGCTGCAGTTCGGGCACGAATAGGTCGCGCCGCACTCGGCGCAGGTGACGATCTTGCTCGCGCCACGCCGGTTGAGAAACAGGATGCTCTGCTCGCCGCGGCGCAGATTCTCCTCCAGCTCGCCGTAGAGCACGGAGCTGATGGAGCCGGCATTGCCATTGCGCAGTTCCTGCTTCATGTCGGCAATAATAACATCCGGCAGCTTGCGGGCGTTGAATCGGTCTGGCAGCGTGAAATAATGATAGCGGCCGGTCTCGGCATAATAGCGGCTGACGACGTCCGGCGTCGCAGAGCCGAGCAGCAGCAGCGCATTGTGCTGGGCGCAGCGGAACTTTGCCACATCGCGCGCATGGTAACGCGGCGTGCTCTCGGACTTATAGGTGTCCTCCTGCTCCTCGTCGATGATGAGCAGACCGAGATCCTGCACGGGTGCAAAGACCGCGCTGCGCGTGCCGACGACGACACGCGCGAGACCCGCGCGGATGCGCTTCCACTCGTCATAGCGCTCCGAGAGCGGCAGACCGCTGTGCAGGACGGCGACCGTGTCACCGAAATAGGCGGAAAACGCCTCGATCATCTGCGGCGTCAGCGAGATCTCCGGCACGAGCAGAATCGCGCCCTGCCCCGCTGCGAGTGCCTGCGCGATCAGGTGCAGGTAGACGAGCGTCTTGCCGCTGCCGGTCACGCCGAAGAGCAGCGCCGCCTGCGCATCCGGCGCGCACAGCAGCGCCTTCAGGCCGGAAAACACCTGCTCCTGCGCCGACGTCAGCGCCGGGATCGGCTGCGGCTGCCCGGTGTAGTGCACCGGGCGGCGAAAATAGGGCTCGGTGTCGATGCGCACGATGCCCTGCTGCACGAGCGTTTTCATGGTGCTTCTCGGTGCGCCGGTAAACTGGCACACTTCATTGGCCGACGCACGACCGATCGTGCACAGCAGTTCGAGAATGGCGACCTGATGCTTCGCGCGCCTGCGGCGGCGGATCTCCTCCTGCGCCTCTTCCAGCGGGACGGCGAGGCTGGCATACTCCAGCTGCTTGTCGCGCATGACACGCGTTTCCGTGCCCTCCACGGTCAAAAAATTCTGCTGCACGAGCCAGTGCAGGGCGGTCGTCGGGTCTTTGTCGCCAAACGCTGCCTGCAGCTCGTCCAGCGGGCAGCGGCCGCCGTGCTCCAGTACCGTCTCCAGCGCCAGACGGCGCTGCTTCGACCGGCTGCACTGGGCCAGTGCCGCGGCCGTGTCCAGCTCCGGCGCCGCACAGTAGACGGTGCTGACCCGGTACCAGACGCCGGCGGGCAGGATCGCGTGCAGCGCATCATAGATCGTGCAGAAAAAGCGGTCATGCATCCAGACGGCCAGGCGGATCAGCTCCGGCGAGAGGATCGGTTCGGGGTCGAGCTGGCGCGTGATGGGCTTGAGCTTTGGGTCATCCTCCGCCTCGCCCAGCGCAAGCACCATGCCCTCGCACGGGCGGTTCCCGCGCGAAAACGGCACCATGACGCGGCAGCCGGGGCGAAGCGTCGCCGCCAGCGGCTGCGGGATCTTATACGTATACGGTCGGTCGAACGCAAACGTTGCAGCCAGAACGGCGACCTTTGCGACCGGGATCTGCAGCATCTGCGCGCCCCCTCTCCGAAAAAATCAGGCGGGTACTGCCCGCCTGAAAGCGATTATTCCTTGTGCACGACCTGAAGGCGGCCGTCATACACCTCGTCGATCGCCATGGAAACCGGTTTGGTATCCAGCGGCTCACCAGCAGCCTGTGCGGCAGCGGCAATGTTGCGCGCGCGGCGCGCGACCAGGTTCACCAACAGATAGCGGCTGCCGACCTTGGCGGCCAGCTCGCTCATGGGGGGATAGAGCATCATTTTTCAAGCACCTCTGTAAAATAATTTTTCCGATCGGGATAGCGGCAGCACTCTGCCGTGATGATGGCGTCGAGCTCTTTGGCCGCAACGTCGGGATCGTCATTGATGACGATGTAATCATATGTATACGCCAGCGCGCACTCGCGGCGCGCCTGCGCCAGACGCTCGCAGATCTTCTGCTCATCGTCCGTGTGCCGGCCGCGCAGACGGCGCTCCAGCTCCGCCAGGGACGGCGGCATCATGAACACGCGGATCGCGTCCGGCCGGTTCTCAGAGATCTGGTGCACGCCCTGCACGTCAATGTCCAGCAGGACATGCATGCCCTCGGCACAGCGCCGCTCCACATAGCTCTTCGGCGTGCCGTAGCAGTTGCCGACATATTCGGCATGCTCCAGCAGCTCGTCCGCCGCGACCATGGCATCAAACGCCGTACGCGTGACGAAAAAATAGTCCTTGCCGTCCACCTCGCCGGGACGCGGGTCGCGCGTCGTGGCCGAGACGGAAAAACACACATCATCCCGCAGGCACATCAGCCGAGCAATAACGGTGCTCTTTCCGGTGCCGGACGGCCCGGAAATCAGGATCAGTTTCCCTGTCTGGTGGTTCATGTTGCATCTCCTCCGGTTTCCAGATCTGCGGCCTCTACACGGCCCTGCACCGCATCCGACGGCAGCGCCGAGAGCACGGCGTGGCCGGTGTCCATAATGAGGACGGCCTGTGTCTTTCGGCCGTAGGTTGCATCGATGAGCATGCCGATCTCGCGGCTATCCTGCACGATGCGCTTTATGGGGGCGGAATCCGGACTGACGACAGCCAGCAGCCGCTCCGCGGAAACATAGTTTCCGTATCCGATGTTGATGAGTTTCAAGTCCGCCGCTCCTTACTCGATGTTCTGGATCTGCTCGCGGATCTTCTCGATCTCGGACTTGAGATCGACGACCACCTTCGCGATGTCCGCATTCTGGCACTTGGAGCCGATGGTGTTCGCCTCGCGGTTGAACTCCTGAATGAGGAAATCCGCCTTGCGTCCGACCGGAGAGCCACTCTCGAGCATCTGGCGCAGCTGTGCAATATGGCTGCGCAGACGCACCGTCTCCTCATCGACGGCGACATGGTCGGCATAGATCGCAGCCTCGGCAATGATGCGCGACTCGTCAATATCGGCCGCGGCGAGCACCGCCTCGAGCTTCTGGCGCAGGCGTGCCTCGTAGGCCGCGGCCGTCTCGGGGGCGGCCGTCTCCACGCGCGCCACCAGCGACTCGATGCGCGCGAGCTTTTCCTCCACGTCGGTGCGGAGCTTTGCGCCCTCGCGCTCACGCATCTGGTCATAGTCGGTGAGCGCCTGCTGCGTCAGTGCGATCAGGCCGGCGCGGATCTTGTCCTGATCCGCCTCCGCCTTCTCCACGGACAGGATGTCCGGAAAGCGCATGAGCGACATGAGCGACATGTCATTTTTCAGGTCATAACGCACGGCGAGCGTGTTGAGTGTGTCGATATAAGCGCGCAGCAGCGGCTCGTTCACACGCAGGACAGTATCCTCCGCCTGCGAGGAATCGATCGTGACGAACACATCCAGCTTACCGCGGCTGACATGCTGCTGGATGGTGGATTTGACCGCATCCTCCGCGAAGAGAAAATTGCGCGGCATACGCACGGCGATGTCCAGATAGCGGTTATTGACGCTCTTGAGCTCCACCGTGACATTCAGGCCCTCGACAACGCCCTTTGCGCCGCCGTAGCCGGTCATACTTCTTATCATTGGCTGTACCCTTCTTATCTTAGGATTCCCGGATCTGAATGATCTCAAAAGTAATGGGGCTGGCTTTCTTTTTGCGCTGGTAGATGACATTGAACGCCACGCCGAGCGCAAAGAAGCCAAAGCCGATCAAGACACAGCCGCCCTCGGCCCAGCCGAGCGCACTGCCGATGGCATACCCCAGAAACAGCAGCACGAACGGCACCATATACAGCAGTACCGCCGCGCCGAGCACGTCCGACGTCTTGCTCTCGATGACGACCTTCTGACCCGGCAGCGCCGAGACCTTATTGACTGCCTCGGCACGGATGCGGTTCTGGAACACGCACGCCTCGCACGACTCACACGTGCCGCCGCAGGCCGTGCCGCGCTCCACTTCCACCTCCGCCACATGGCGGCTGATCAGCTTGGTCACCACAGCATCCTGCGTCATGGTATCATCCTCCCGTAAAATGCACATTCACGACGTACTCCCCGATCGCACCGGCGTTGGAGAAGCCGTCCACATAGACCTTGGCCGGCACGGCGACCGTACCGCTCGTGGCCCTATAATTTGTCAGGTCAACGACCACGCGCACATTGTCCGCCGTGATCTGCGAAATCGTATCCGCCGGTGCGCGCACGGTCACATCCAACGACGTCGTCATGATCTCCACGCGCCGGTTCGTACCGGTCGTTGTGATATTCGTCGCCGTGACCTTTGCCGTCTCCAGTCCGCGGACGGAGATGCGGACCGTCGCCTCCGTGACGCCGCTGAGGTTTTTCAGGTCATTTCCCAAGGGGATCGTGACCGTCGCCTCATACGATGTCGCAAAGCTCGACAGATCGACCGTGGCCACGACGAGCTGGTTGAGCTTTTGCAGCACCGTCGTGTCGCCCGCGACCTGGATGCTCTTCGGCTCAACCTCGACAACGCAGTTGTCTTCCGTCGCCCCGGCACCGCCGACCAGCGAGACCGTCAGCGGCAGGTCCTTGTTCATCAGCACCGGCATTGACACGCTGACCGTGTCATAGTTGCCGGAGATCTCCTTGGGCTTGAGCTTATTGCCGCCCTTATCCAGCAGGACATACGGGCAGTTGGTCGGCTCAATAGACTTGTCCAGATCCGTGCGCGTGACATAGACGCAGATGCTGTCCACCGCATTGAGCTCCTCCTGCGGGCCATAGAGCGTGATGGACGACGGCTCCACCTGGATGGGTTCGGCCGTGTAGCCATCTTTGACGCTTCCGGTGAACACGCCCTTGACCTCGAGCGTCTTGTTGGCCTCCTGCACGACGGAGAAGCTGATCGTCTCCGGCGATTTGCTCAGAACGGTGATGCTGCTCTTATCGACATTGGTCGGGTACTGCAGCGAATAGCTCACCTGCATCTCACGTGCCTGCGAGATGCCGGACACATCGATGACCGCCGACAGGTCCGCCGAGCTGAGGTTGCCGAGCACGCGCCGCGTGCCCTTGAGGCGCACGGAGACCGTTTCGGCATCGGCATCCGTTACGATCAGGCCGCGCGCAGCGCGCAGATCATCCGCGCCCTGATACACGACCTTGACATTGGAAAACGTCATCTCGATCGTCGTCTCCTCCGTGGACATGATGTACGTCCACAGCAGGAACGACGCCAGCAGCGAAATGATGATCCAGAAAGCCTTACTGCCGACTATTTTGTTGATCGTCGTCTTTTTTGTCATGTTGTTTCTCCCGACGAAGCGGATTGAGTTTCTTCACGAAATCGACAAAGGTGTCCCAGCGTCTGCGCTGTTGCTCTTCCGCCGGCAGCAGCTCGCTGCGGAGGATCGCCTCAAACGTCTCCGGAGAAAGGCGGCGCTTGAGCATGCCGTCCACGGCAATGGAGATACCGCCGGTCTCCTCGGACACGATCACGATCACGGCGTCCGAATGCTCGCTCATGCCGATGCCCGCGCGGTGGCGCGTGCCGAGATCCGGGCTGAGGTTCGTGTTACTCGTCAGCGGCAGAACACAGCCGGCCGCCGCGATGCGGCCGTCCCGGATCACGACCGCGCCGTCATGCAGCGGGGCCTTGGGATAGAAAATGTTCTTGAGCAGCTCCGCCGTCACGTCCGAATTGATCGTGGTGCCGCTGCGCATCTGCTCATCGAGCGTCACGCTGCGTTCAAAAACGATGAGCGCGCCGGTCTTGGTCGCCGACAACTGCGTGCAGGCAGCAATGGTCTGCGAAATGACGTTGTCCATGCCCAGCGTCTCAAGCGGCTTTGACCCGAAACTCGGGAGCGCCTTGCTGCCCATACGCTCGAGCAAGCGGCGCAGCTCCGGCTGAAAGATGATGACGAGCGCGATCAGGCCGAGCTCGACCGTCTTTTGCAGGATGCGGTTGAACATCGTCAGCTTCAGCACACCCGACAGCCACAGAGCGATCAGGATCAGCAGAACACCCTGCGCCAGACGATACGAATTCGTCTTGCGGATGAGCATGATGACATTGTAAATCAGATAAGCGACGATCAGGATATCCACGATATCCGAAAACCGGATCGTGGATACCAGCATCGTCAGCTTTGCCCAGAAGGCTGCAAGTTGTGCCATAAGCATTTCCTCGGCTGTTGGTTTCCGTTTTGCAGGCGCAAAACGCCAATCTTATGAATTATAATATTATACCCTACAACCCCGCAGATTTCAATACATAAATCTGCGTCAGCCTGCGCGCAGGATCTCGTGAAACACGCGTGCCGTGCGCGCGATCTCCGCGTCCGTGTTAAAGGGCGACAGGCTCAGGCGCACGGTGCCGGTCTCGAGCGTTCCGGCCGTGCGGTGCGCGACGGGCGCGCAGTGCAGCCCCGCACGCACGGCAACGCCGTAGCGCGCGAGCTTCTGCGCCAGCAGTTCGCTGTCCATATCCCGACAGCGAACGGACAGCACCGCCGTCTGACACGCCGGATCCAGCGATGCAAATGCCTCCAGCCGCGGCTCTGTGCGCAGCTGCGCCGTCAGGCGCTGCGCGAGCCGCCGCTCCCGCCGCTCGATATTTTCGACGCCCTGCGCCGATAAATACCGGATCCCAGCGAGCAGCCCCGCGATGCCGGGGACGTTGTGCGTCCCGGCCTCGAGCCGGTCGGGCAGTTCCTCGGGCATATCCTGCAGCACGCTCTGCGAGCCGGTACCACCGCACAGCAGGGGCTTCGGCTGCGCAAAGCACAGCAGGATGCCCGTGCCCTGCGGGCCGAGCAGGCCCTTATGCCCCGGCATGGCCACGAACGCCGCACCGAGTGCCGCCGCGTCGAACGCGACACAGCCGGCCGCCTGCGAGGCATCCACGATCAATGGGACGCCCGCAGCGGCGCAAAGTTCCGCGATGTCCCGCACGGGCAGCAGATAGCCGAACACATTCGACACCATCGTGCACACGGCCGCCTTCGCGCCCGGCAGCGCGCGCCGGAAGGCGCTGACCGCCGCCTCCGGCTCGAAGAGCGAGCTCTCCGCCACGCGCACCTGCGCACCCAGCGCATGGAGCGGGCGCGTGACGGAATTATGCTCATAGCCCGAGATCACGACCGGATCGCCGGGCGATACGAGCGAGTGGATCGCGATATTGAGCGCGTGCGTCGCGTTCATGGTAAACACGACGCGCTCCGGCTCCGGAACGTGAAACAGCTCCGCCGCCGCTTCTCTGCAGGTAAACACCGTGTCGGCCGCGCGCATGGCTGCGCTGTGGCCGCCGCGGCCGGGACTCGCCATTGTGCGCATGGCCATGGCCGTCGCGCGCACTACCGACGGCGGCTTGAGCAGGCTCGTAGCCGCCGAGTCCAGATAGATCATATCGTCACCTCCTGGTAAGTGCCATCTTCCAGCAGGCGATACACCTTCCCCCGCTGGATCGCTGCGCGGTCCAGGAGCGCCAGCGCACGAACCAGACGGGATTCATAAAGTTTGACGCAATAAGTGCATCCGGTCTTTGAAACGCTTTGCGGCGCTTTGAGCACAGTGGCGGTAATGCCCGCGCGCTCGAGCACCTGCGATGACCGCTGCGCATAGGTCAGAGACCTGCACATGATCAGACAGTAGCGCTGCATCATGAGCTCCCTCCCACATCGTTATGCCACATTCTATGCGGGAGCGGTGCAGGCGTTTACGAAACCCGTTCGATCAGGACGACCGCATGCGCGGCGATGCCCTCGCGCGCGCCGGTAAAGCCAAGGCCCTCCTCGGTCGTCGCCTTGACGCTGACGCGGTCAACATCCACGTCCATGCACTGCGCCAGATTTCGGCGCATCTGCGCGATGTGCGGCGCGAGCTTCGGCGCCTGGGCAAGCACCGTGCAGTCCAGATTGCCGACCATGTATCCGGCCGCGTGCAGGCGGGCCGTTACGGCGCGCAGCAGCGCCAGACTGTCCGCGCCGGCATAATCCGGGTCATTGTCCGGGAAAAGGTGGCCGATGTCCCCCAGAGCCGCCGCACCGAGCAGCGCATCCATGACGGCGTGCGTGAGCACGTCGGCGTCTGAGTGGCCGAGCAGGCCGGTCTCGTGCGGGATGTCCACGCCGCCGAGGATGAGCTTGCGCCCGGGGACGAGCCGGTGCACATCGTAGCCATGACCAATGCGCATCATGCCCCGCCGCGCCTCCTGAGAATGGACTCCGCGAGCTCGATGTCGATCGGCGTCGTGATCTTGAGATTCTCGTCCGAGCCCTGCGTCACGACCGGCTTGACACGCAGCTGCTCCACGGCCGAGCAGTCATCCGTGATGGCCAGGTGCTTGCGCATGGCGTTCGTGAGTGCGGCCTTGATGAGATCCGCTTGGAACACCTGCGGCGTCTGAATGGCGGTGAGCGCCGAGCGCTCGGGTGTGCCGGTGATGACGCCGCCGGCCGTGAGCTTGACCGTGTCGCGCACCGGGATGCCGGGTGCGGCCGCGCGGCTCTTTTTCGCCGCCTGAATGGTCTCTGTGATGATGGCATCCGTCACAAGCGGGCGCGCGGCATCATGGATGCCGATGAGCGTCGCCTTGCCGCTGGCTGCCAGCACACCGGCAAGCGAGGACTCCGCGCGCGTCATGCCGCCGACGACGACCTTGGTCATCTTCGTCAGGCCGTACCGGTCGCGCAGCGCCGCGATCTCCTCGAGACGGGACGTGCGTGTGACGACGATGAGCTCGTCCACGGCGGCGCAGGTTTGCATCGCCTGCAGTGAGCGCACGAGCACCGGCACGCCGCCGACCTCCATCATCAGCTTGTCGCGGCCCATCCGCTTGGAAGAACCGGCCGCCAGAACGACCATCGTGCAAAACGGCTTGCCGACGAGCTTCGCTTTGATCTTTCCGTAAAGTGCCATGGGATCGCTCCTTTCTAGAAATATCGTACAGTTAGCCAAAATTCTATGTTTCCATTATAATCAGAAATCCGGACCGGCGCAAGGTGCGGACAGCAAAAAACATCCCTGCACAGTTTGTGCAGGGATGTTTTAAGACTGGAATTACTCGTCGATCTCGTCATCGTCGATGTCCGGGATGTTGCCGGTGGCCTCGCCGGTGGCGGACACTTCGTACACGAGCGCGTCAGCTTCCGGAGCCTGCGGCTTCTTCGCCGGGCGCTCACGCACCGGGGCCGGCTCGGGAGCGGTCAGCGCACGGATGGACAGGGAGATCTTGTGCTTCTCCTCGTCGATCGCGGTGATCTTCGCATCGACGATGTCGCCGACGGTCAGCACCTCATCGGGCTTGCCGATGCGGCGGTTGGCGATCTGGGAGATGTGGATCAGGCCGTCCACGCCGGGCAGCACCTCGGCAAACGCGCCGAAGGGCATGAGCTTGACGATGGTGACCTTCGCCACATCGCCGACCTGGAAGGTGGACGTGAACTTGATCCAGGGGTTGTCGTTGGGATCCTTGTAGCCGAGGGAGATCTTGTGGTTCTCCGGATCAAAGCTGATGACGTAGACATCGACCTCGTCGCCGACGGACAGCACGTCGGACGGCTGCTTGATGCGGCTCCAGCTCAGCTCGGAGACGTGGACCATGCCGTCAATGCCGCCGATGTCGACGAACGCGCCGTAGGACGTCAGGGACTTGACAACACCGTGATAGTGCTTGCCGACCTCGATCTCGCTCCAGATCTTCTCGGCGCGCTCGCGGCGCTCCTTCTGGGCGACGGCACGGATGGAACCGACGACGCGCTTGCGGCCGCGGTTGACCTCGGTGATCTTCAGGCGCACGGTCTGGCCGACAAGCTCGGACATAGCAGCATCCTTCGGCAGGCCGGACTGGGAAGCGGGCACGAACACGCGGATGCCCTTGACGGACACAACGATGCCGCCCTTGTTGTCCTCGGTGACTTTGCCCTCGACGATCTCGCCGCTCTCCTGTGCCTCTTCGATAGCGGCCCAGTTCTTCACGGCGTCGAGACGCTTCTTGGAGAGCATCGCCGTGCCCTCCACGTCGTTGACGCGGACAACGCTCGCCTCAATGGTGTCGCCGACGTGCAGGACGTCTTCAACCTTGATGCCGTCGTCGGTGAACTCGCTGGTCGGGATGAAGCCGGAATACTTGGTGCCGATATCGACACTGATCTCGGTGCCAGAAATGGCCACGACCGTACCGGTTACCTTTTCTCCATTATATATAGGCTTGAGAGATGCCTCCAGCATTTCATCAAAATTTTCAGTCTCCGTGGGATTTTCTTGAGTCAGGATCTCGTCGCTCATCTTTTGTTTTACCTCCTTAATGATCCATGCAGGCACGGAGGCCCCGGCTGTCAGGCCGACCGTATCCGCATGTACGAACGCGCTTGTATCAAGCTGCGCTGCGTTTTCAATAAATTGCACGTTTGCGCACGCACTGCGGCAGATCTCGTAGAGATGGCGGCTGTTGGCGCTGTGGCTGCCGCCGACAACGACCATCGCGTCGCACGTACGGGCCATCTGCGCAGCCTCTGTCTGACGTGTAAACGTAGCACCACATATTGTATCAAATAATTTTGCGTTTGTACACTGTTTTTTTATGATTTTCTGACATTCCAGCAGTTTCTCTTGCGTTTGGGTCGTCTGAATGACAACAGTCAGCGGTTTTGCACAGTCGATGGTGCCGTCGGCCATGCGCGCGGCGAGCTCCGCGGCGTCATTGACCACGACCGGGGCGGCACACCAGCCGCAGATGGCGCGCACCTCCGGGTGGTCGGCCGCACCGATGATGACCGGCTGCCGCCCCTCGGCCGAAGCCTCGGCCACAATCTCATGGATGCGCTTGACCTTCGGACACGTCGCGTCATACACCGCCGCGCCCGTGCGCTGCACCGCCTCAAACTCCGTACGGCTGACGCCGTGGGAGCGGATAATGACGGACGCGCCCTGCGGGATCTGCTCCGGCCCGTCCACGACCGTGAGGCCCTCAGACTGCAGGTGGCGCACCACATCGTCGTTATGGATGAGCTCGCCGAGACTGTAGCAGTTTTGCTCGGCGGCGAGCATTTCCTCGGCCATCTTCACCGACCGGCTGACGCCGAAGCAGAAACCGGCCGACTTGGCAACGATGAGTTTCTTCACCTCTCCGCCTCCAGTCCGAAGCGCGCGCGGATAGCCGCGCACACGGCGTCGATGCTCTCATCGAGCGTCAGGTCGCTCGTGTCGATGTGCACGGCGTCCGGCGCCGCCTTGAGCGGCGCGACCGCGCGGTGCGTATCGTCGTAATCGCGCTGCTCGAGCTCGCGCAGCACGTCGGCATAGGGCTCCTGAATGCCCTTTTCCTGCAGCTGGCGGTAGCGGCGCTGCGCGCGGCACTCCTCCGAGGCGGACAGGAAGATCTTCAGCCCGGCGTCTGGCAGCACGACCGTGCCGATGTCGCGCCCGTCCATGACGACGCTGTGCGTGCGGGCAAGGCTGCGCTGCATGTCCAGCAAAAATGCGCGCACGACCGCCAGCGCCGACACGCGCGAGGCGAGGATCGACACCTCCGGCAGGCGGATGGCCTCCGAGACGTCCTCGCCGTTGAGGAGCATCCGCTGCTCCCCTGCTGCGTCATAGACCAGTTCGATCTTCAGCCCCGGCAGTAGCGCCTGCACGGCAGCAGTGTCCGCGCAGTCGATACCGGCCCGCTCGCCGGCAAGGCCGACCGTGCGGTAGATCGCGCCGGTGTCCACATAGATGAGGCCGAAGCGGCGCGCGGCCGCACGGGCGATCGTGCTCTTGCCGGCGCCGGACGGGCCGTCGATGGCAACGGTGATGTGTGTATCCAAAACGTTCGTTTCCTTTCATGCGTTATGTGCAGACCGCACTGCCGGCCACATAGCCGGTGCTCCAGGCGATCTGCAGGTTGAAGCCGCCGGTATAGGCGTCCAAATCGAGCACCTCTCCGGCAAAGTACAGCCCGGGCACGAGCTTGGAACCCATGGTGCGCGGGTTGACCTCCTTGAGCGACACGCCGCCGGAGGTGATGATGGCCTCGTCAATGGGCCGCGTGCCGGTGACGGACACCGGGAAATGCTTGAACAGCTCCACGAGCCGATGCCGCTGCTCGCGCGTGATGGCGTTGACCTTCGTATCCTCCGGGATGCCGGACAGGCGCACGAGCACCGGGATCATGGCATGACCCGCGAGGTCATAGAGCGCGTTCTTGAAATCGCGGTTGGCGTATTTCTGAAAATCACGCAGGATGCGCGCATCGAGCTTTTTCTCGTCCAGTGCCGGCTTCAGGTCGATGGACAGGCGGTACCTGTGCTGCGAAAAGTCGCGCATGTGCGCGCTCGCCGACAGCACCAGCGGGCCCGACACGCCAAAGTGCGTGAAGAGCATCTCGCCCAGGTCGGAGTAGATGACCTTGTTCTGCTCATCGTAGACCGTGAGCGTCACGTTGCGCAGGGAAAAGCCCTGCATCTCGGCGCACCAGGGATCGTCCGATTCCAGCGGCACAAGCGAGGCGCGCGTGGGCGTGACCGTGTGGCCCAGCCGCCGCGCAAGGCGATACCCGTCGCCGGTCGAACCGGTGAGCGGATAGGACAGGCCGCCCGTGCAGATGACGGCAGCCGCACAGTCGAGGGTGCCCTCCGCGGTCACGACGGCAGAGACAGCGCCGTCCTGCGTCAGGATGTCTGTCGCCGCGGCGTGCACGACCCGCCCGCCTGCGTGTGCATAGGCGCGCTCGAGGGCGTTGGCAACATCGTGCGACCGGTCGGAGACCGGGAACACGCGATTGCCGCGCTCGGTCTTGAGCGGTACGCCGAGCGATTCAAACAGCGCCATCGTGTCCTGCGGGCCGAGACGGTTGAGCGCGCTGTAGAGGAAGCGCCCGTCGCCCGGGATATTGGCAAGAATGGTCTTGATATCGCAGTGATTCGTCACATTGCAGCGGCCCTTGCCGGTGATGCGCAGCTTTTTGCCGAGCATCTTGTTCGGCTCGAGCAGCACGACATGGAGTCCCCGCTGCGCCGCCGTGAGCGCGCACATGGACCCGGCCGCGCCGCCGCCGATCACAACTACATCAGCTTTCAACGGTCCCATACACCTCATATTCTTTCCAGACGGTCTCCAGTTCGCGGAACGTCTCAAACGTGCGCTCCCGGTCGCGCGCACCAACGGCCATGATGAGCGCATTGATCAGGCTCATGGGCGCGACGAGCGAGTCGAGGAAGGACACCATCTCGCTCTTGGCATACAGGCACACGTCGGAGATCTCGTTGAGCGGTGAGACCTTGCTGTCCGTCATGCCGAGGCAGCGCGCGCCGTGATCGCGCGCAAACTTCATGGCGCTGATCGTGCGCTTGGAATAGCGCGGGTAGCTGATGCCGATGATGAGGTCGCCCTCGCCGATGCGCAGCATCTGCTCGTACACCTCGCGCGCGGCGATCTCCTTGACGACGGTGACATTGTCCAGCAGCAGCTTGAGATAGATGCCGAGAAAATCCGCCAGCGTCGTGGACGTGCGCATGCCGATGATATAAATGTGCTTCGCCGAGAGGATCATATCGACCGCCTGGTCAAAGTTGTCCTGATCGACCTCGTCAAGCGTGGCCTGCAGATTGTTGATGTCCGCGCGCAGCACCGCCTTGAGCACGTCGTGCCCGTCCATGGTGCTCTCGGCCGCCTCGATGCGCTCGACCGAGGTCAGGCGGTTGCGCACGATCTCCTGCAGCGCCTTTTTCATGCCGGGGTAGCCGCGGTAGCCGAGATCAGCCGCGAAACGCACAACGGTCGACTCGCTCACGCCGGTCACTTCGCCGAGGCGCGCAGCCGTCATAAAGGCCGCTTTGTCATAGTTTTTCAGAATAAACTGCGCGATGGTGCGCTGCCCCTTGGAAAAAGAGGGAAATTTATGATCCAAAACAGACAAAATATCCATTTTCATATGTTCACCTTGTAAATACGCATTTTTTGCCGCCAAGCTGCGGCACATTTTTTTATTTTAAGCAAATTCCAGCCACTTTGCAAGTCGATTTTGCAATTTTTATAAATAAAACTTGCATAAAATTTTGCGCCTCACAGGTGCGATTTCAGGTAAGCGACCTCCGCATCCGTCAGCGGCCGCCACTGGCGCGGCGCGAGCGTGCCGAGTCGCAGCTCCCCCTCCGCCACGCGCACGAGCCGCAGGACGCGCAGCCCCGCAAGCGCGCACAGACGGCGCACCTGGCGGTTGCGTCCCTCATGGATCGTGACGGACAGGCGGCCAGGCGCGAGCACCGTTACCTCCGCCGGGCGGACGCGATAGCCCTCCAGCTCCGTGACGGCGTGCATGGTCTCTGCCGCTGCCGCAAGATCGCCGCCCGCTACATCCACCTCATACGTCTTTGGGATCTCGTGTGAGGGATGCATGAGGCAGTTTGCGATCTCGCCGTCGTTCGTCAGAATGAGCAGGCCCTCGGAATCGAGATCCAGCCGCCCGACCGGGTACAGCCGCTCCCCCAATGACGCCACAAGATCCGCCACGGTTTTACGCCCGCGCTCGTCGTGCATCGTCGTGACATAGCCGCGCGGTTTATTCAGCATTATGTACCGCTTCGGGGCCCGGGACGGCAGCGGCCGGCCGTCGATGCAGATGACGTCGGTCTCCGGGTCAGCCTGCGCGCCGAGTTGTGCGGTCTGCCCGTTCACGGTCACGCGGCCGGCGGAGATCATCGTCTCCGCCGCGCGGCGGGAGGCAACGCCCGCCTCGGAAATGCACTTTTGCAGCCGTTGCTGCATGGTCATCACCTCAGGATACAGGATAGTAGGAGAAAAAGTACCGGCAGGCATGTGTCCACAGCCGGCCGAGCCGCGCGAGCGGCGTGATCTTCACATCCGGGTCGAGCGCCGCGGGTTCGGCATAGCAGAGCGCCACGGAGACGCTTTGCCCATCCGGCCCGGTCGCCGTCAGTGTGCCCGCCCGCGCACCCTGCTCCACCGGCGCGAACACGAAGCGCGGCAGCTCCGCCTTCAGCGTCACCGGGTCATCCGGATGCACGAGCAGGTAGGCAGGTTCCTCCGGAACCGCCGCGCAGAGCTCCTCCGTGGCGGAGAGCACCGGCACGGCATACACCGGCGTGTCACCGGCGACGCAGCGGTACTCGTAGTTTTCAAACGCCCAGTCGAGCAGGCGCGTGTGGTCGTTCCAGTCGTCCGGGTCCGAGAGCGTCACGCACACGAACTGCGTCGTGCCGCGCTGCGCGCAGGACACGAGCGTCCGGCCCGCAGTTTTCGTATATCCGGTCTTGACGCCGACCGCGCCGTCATAACTGCGCAGCAGACGGTTGTGGTTCACGAGCGTCTGCCCGTCCACGGTTGTGCTCTTTGTGGACACGATCGTGCGGAATGTCTCATTTTCCATGGCGGCGCAGGCGAGCTTCGCCATGTCGCGCGCCGTGGAATAATGCCCCTCGGCATCAAGGCCGTTGGGGTTTTGAAACGCGCTGTTGGTCATGCCGAGCGCGCGCGCCTTGTCGTTCATCCGATCCGCGAACGCCTCCACGGAGCCCGCCGTGTGGCACGCGAGCGCGACGGCGGCGTCATTCCCGGACACCAGCATCAGGCCGTAGAGCAGCTCCTCGACCGTGTACGTCTCGCCGGCTCGCAGATACATCGACGAGCCCTCGACCGCCGTATATTCCGGCAGGATCTCGACCGGCTCATCCAGCGCACAGTGCTCGAGCACGACGAGCGCAGTCATGATCTTCGTCGTGCTGGCAATGCCGAGCCGCTCGTCCGCGTTCTTTTCATAGAGCACGGTGCCGGTCTCGGGATGCACGACAACGGCGGCCCTGGCCGCATTGTCCGTCCCGGCGGCATGCGTGCACGGTGTGAAAAACAAAGAAAAGGCCAGCACGCAGGCAAGGCCAAAACATGTCCGTTTCAAAACAAGCACCACCCTTTCCAAGTTTCGGGCGGTGCTTATTATGGGCGCTTTCGGCGCGGTTTATGCCTTGTCGGCCTTGCGCTGGTCGATGAACTGGTCGATGCGGTCGATCACCTGCGGGGTCATGTCGATCAGGCGGTCGAACGTGTTCGATGCCGGCGGCATGACGTTGAGCATGCGCACATTGCCGTCCTTGACGATCAGAAAGCCCATCGGCTCGACCTTGACGCCGGCGCCGCTGCCGCAGCCGACGCCGTTTTTGTTCTCCTTCATCGGGAACTCCGACCCGCCGCTGGCAAAGGCAAAACTGACACGGGACAGCGGGATGAGTGTGATGTCGTCCGGCGTCGTGATCGGTTCGCCGACGACGGTGTTCGTGTCCACCATTTCCTTGATCTTGCTCATGGTCGCAGTCATGACTGCACTGATTTCATTATCCATTGCTGACCTTCCTTTCCTGCGCGGCCGGCGCGGTCTTTGCGCGCGCGGCCCGGGCCTGTTTCGAGTGCATTTTTTGCTTTAAGAATCCAACGCCGAACGCCAGCGCGATGGCAACGATCTGCCCGATGCGGATCGTGCAGACGATGCGCGCATCGATGCGCGGCTGCCCGGCCTGAAAATCCACGCCGGTCTGAATGTCCCGCTCGTCGATGCGCAGGGCCCGCTCCGCCAGCGGCGTGAGCGCGCCGAGCGCGGCGTTGACATAGCCGAACGCCAGCGCCGTGTCATATGGGTCCGGCGCGCCGGACACGAACACCAGCCGCAGCAGCTGCACGCGCAGCCGCTGCCGGAAGCGATTGAGCGCCTGCAGGCCGAGCTTTGCAAGAACGAGAATCGTCCGGATATCCGGCGAGGCGGATTTCTTCTTCGGCTTTTCTTTCTTCGGTTTTTGGGGCTTTTTCTTCTTCGGCTTTGCATCCGGCGGTTTCGGCAGAAGCCGGAGCCGGAACGGACCGATGCGCGCCGCGAGCGAGAACGCCTCGTCCGCGTAGGCCGCATCCACGCCGACCGGCAGCAGATTCAGCACCGTCAGCACCAGCGCGATCGCCAGTATGATCCACAGGGCCGTCAATCGGCATCACTCCCCTGTCGGTTTTTCCTCCGTGTCCGTCAGCTCCATCTGCTTGCCCCGGCCGCGCAGCTCCGAGATGGCCTGTTCGAGCTTTTCCGCGCCCTCATCGGACGACAGATCCGGCAGCACAGGCAGCTCGTCGAGCGACTGCATGCCCATGGTGCGCAGAAACAGCGCGCTCGTGCGGTACAGCGACGGGCGGCCGGGCGCGTCGAGTCTGCCGCAGGCCTCGATGAGCCCGCGCTCGAGCAGCGTCGTGACCGTGTAGGCGCTGTCCACGCCGCGCACCTGATCGATGTAGGCGCGCGTGACGGGCTGAAAATACGCCACGATCGCCAGCACCTCCAGCGCCGGCTGCGAGAGTCTTGGCGGCTTGCGCTGTTCAAGCGCGCGGCGGATATCATCCGCGTACTCCGGCGCGGAGCACAGCTGCAGCAGATCATTCATCTGCACCAGGCGCATGCCGCAGCGGTTTTCCTCATATGCCGCGGCGAGCTCCCTGGCGGCCGAGACGATCGTCTGCGTCTCCTCGCCGGTGACGAGCGCGATGCGCGACGCCGGCACAGGATCGCCCGCTGCAAATAAAATGGCCTCAATGACCGAAAGTAATTCCTCGTGTTCCATAAAAATTTCTCACTCAACAATGGATTCCAGAATATCGTCAGTGGCGCCGCCGGTGAAGCTTGCCACATATTCGCCGTTTTGCTCGGAAAGCATCAGATGGCCGAGGCTGCACAGTTCCAGCACAGACAAAAACGTCGCCACGATCTCGCTGCGGCTGGCGCACTGGCTATAGAGCGTGTTCAGGGACATGCTCCCCCGCTCACGCAGCTCGTCAATGAGCGTGCGGCATTTATCGCGCACGCTGTAGACGATACGCTTCGGCGCCGCCATCTGCAGCGCATCCGTCGCCGCTGCGCCGCCGCGCGTAAACACGGACAGCAGCGCGCGCAGGAGGTCTGCCTGCTCGATGCGGTAGCGGTATTCCCCCGCCGACTTCGGCAGCGGCTCCGGCGGGCGCGACAGGTAGTGCAGACCGGTCTGGGCCGCGGCGTCGAGCAGCGGCGTGACGGACTTCACGGCCGCATAGGTATCCTTGCACTTGAGCTGCTCAAGCGACGCGATGAGCTGCTCAAGCTCCGTGACCTCCTTCTCCTCCGTGAGGAGCATGCGGGTCTTGATATAGAGCAGGTAGGACGCCATCTGCACAAACTCGCTCGCGATCTCGAGATCGAGCTTTTCCATAGCGTTGAGGTACTCCAGATACTGATCGAGGATTTCCGAGATCTTGATGTCGCGGATCTCAATCTTGTTCTTGGACAGGAGCAGCAGGATCAGGCTCAAGGGCCCCTCAAAATCCGCCATCTCGCTCTTGTCGTGGATAATGCCCTCGAGAAAATAGGTTGGATCGGCCGGCTTAGCCGAAGATGCCGATAAGTTCATAGCCCCACTCCGCAAATACAAAGAGTTTGTCAAACGCGGCCTCCGTCACCGTCGTGAGCGGCTTGCCGAGCACACCGGTCGCGACCAGCACGAGCAGCAGAATCATGCCATAGCGCTCATAGCGCATGAGCTTGGCATACGCCGCGTCGGGCAGCAGCGCGAAGAGCACCTTGGACCCGTCGAGCGGCGAGACCGGGATGATATTGAAAATGGCCAGCGCCAGACTGATATATGCCGTCAGCCAGATCATGTCCAGCAAAGGCTGCACCGAATACAGCGCCCGGTACAGCAGGCCATACAAAAACAGAAACACGAGCGCGAGCAGCACGTTCGACACCGGCCCCGCCAGCGCCGTGAGCGCCATGCCGCGCTTGGGATTACGAAAGCGCATCATGTTCACCGGCACGGGCTTTGCCCAGCCGAGCTTGAACACGACCATCATCAGCAGGCCCATCGGATCAATGTGCTTCAGAGGGTTGAGCGTGAGCCGGCCGGCATCCTTCGCCGTCGTATCGCCGAGGCGATAGGCGACATAGCCGTGCGACACCTCATGGAACGTGATGCACAGCAGCGACGGAACGACCGACAGCACGATATTCAGTAGATAGGACCAGTCGAGTCCGTTCCAGATCGATTGCAGGGTGTTCACGCGCGCACCTCCCATTCCTACAAATTTGCATTATAACAAGTCCCCGCCGAAAAAACAAGTGCAGAGCGCGCGAATGCACGCTCTGCACTTTGAGCAGTCAAAAATGACCACGCCACTGCCGAATCGCATACGCAGCAGGGGTGCTCGAGGGGGCAAGGCCCGCCTCGAATCCAATCAGCCGCCGCAAAGCTCTGCTCTGTCAGCGTTTTGCGGCGCAGAGCGCGCGAATGCGCGCTCTGCACTTCGGGTCATCCAATGGCGCGAAAGATCTCACCGAGCAGCGCCTCACGGCCGGTGCCCTTCTCCGCCGAAAACGGCAGGAGCACCGCATCGTCCGGCAGCAAAAGCGTCGCGCGGATGCGCGCAAGGTTCGGCTCAATCTCCGACTTTTTGAGCTTGTCGCACTTATTGGCCACAACGACCATCGGGCAGCCGGTGGAATGAAACCACGCCGCCATCGTCTCATCGTCGGCCGTGGGCTTGTGGCGGGCATCAACGATCATGACGCCAAGGGTGATGCGCGCGGGGTCAGCGAAGAAATCCTCCATGAGCTTGCCCCAGCGCGCGCGCTCCGTCTTGGCGACGCTGGCGTACCCGTAACCCGGCAGGTCGACAAAGTATGCCCGGCCGTCGATGCAAAAATAGTTCACATGGACGGTCTTACCGGGCTGGGAGCCGACGCGGGCAAAATTCTTGCGGTTGAGCAGCCGGTTGATGACCGAGGACTTGCCGACATTCGACTTACCGGCAAAGACAATGCACGGCAGGTCGGCCGCCAGGAAGCCGGACGGGCTGACGGCGGACTTGAGAAACTCCGCCTTGTTCAGGTTCAGTGTCGCCATGGCAGTCTCCTCACTGGCGCAGGTTCACATTCGCCGCGTCGCCGTGCGCGTCCTTGTGCGCCGCCTTGACGGCCGCGGCAAAACGGCGGCCGAACGCGACGTCGAGGATCTTATCCACGTGGTCGGTCGTGACGAACTTGAGCGCGCTGCGCACGGTCGGGTCGATCTCCTCGAGATCCTTTTCGTTCTCGCGCGGGATGATGACCGTCGTGATGCCGATGCGCATGGCGGCCATCGTCTTTTCCTTCAGGCCGCCGATCGGCAGGATGCGGCCGCGCAGCGTGATCTCGCCCGTCATGGCGAGGTCGCGGCGGACCGGCGTGTTCGTGAGCGCGGAGATGACCGCGATGCAAATCGTGATGCCGGCCGACGGGCCGTCTTTCGGGATGGCGCCCTCCGGGAAGTGGATGTGAATGTCCTTTTCCTTATAAAACTCCGGATCGATGCCAAGCATCTGCGCGCGGCTGCGAATATAGGTGACGGCGGCCTGCGCCGACTCTTTCATAACATTGCCGAGGTTGCCGGTCAGCTCCAGCTTGCCGGTGCCGTCGAGCACGGCGACTTCGACGTCGAGCACTTCCCCGCCGACGGACGTCCAGGCAAGGCCGCGCACGAGGCCGACCTCGTCCTGCGCATAGACATGCTCCGGCTCAAAACGCGCGGGGCCGAGATAATTGGCCACGCTGCCCGCTCTCAGCTGCACGCTCTTGCACTCGCCGAGCGCGATGCGCTTGGCCGTCTTGCGGCAGACGGCGGCAAGATTCCGCTCGAGCACACGCACGCCGGATTCGCGCGTATAGAGCGTGATGATCTCGCGGATGGCATCGTCGCTCACGCGCAGCTGCGACGGCTTGAGGCCGTGCTTCTTGCGCTGCTTGGGCAGCAGGTGCTGCTTTGCAATCTGCAGCTTTTCCTCGTCCGTATAACTTGAGAGCTGGATGACCTCCATGCGGTCGAGCAGCGGGCGCGGGATGGTGTCGAGGGTATTGGCCGTCAGGATGAAAAACACATCCGACAGGTCGACCGGGATCTCCATGAAGTTATCCCGGAAGTGGTCGTTCTGCTCCGCGTCGAGCACTTCCAGCAGCGCCGATGACGGGTCGCCGCGGTAGTCGCTGCCGAGCTTATCGATCTCGTCGAGCACCATGACGGGGTTCATGCTGCCGGCGATGGTCAGGCCGTTGATGATGCGGCCGGGCATGGCACCGACATACGTCTTGCGGTGGCCGCGGATCTCCGCCTCGTCGTGCACACCGCCGAGGGAGATGCGCGCGAGCTTGCGGTTCGTAGCATGGGCGATGCTCATGGCGATGCTCGTCTTGCCGGTGCCCGGAGGGCCGACAAGGCACAGCACGCCGCCCTTGACATCGGGCGCGAGCTGGCGCACGGCCAGATACTCTGTGATCCGGTCCTTGACCTTCTCCAGCCCGAAGTGCTCTTTGTCAAGCACCTCACGCGCGGCGCGCACGTCGAGCGTTTCTTTCGTGCGCGTGTTCCACGGCAGCTCGAGGCAAATGTCCAGATAGTTGCGGATGACGGACGCCTCCGACGAGCCGAACGGCTGCTTTTTGAGCCGGTCAACCTCTTTGAGCAGGCGCTGCTCGGAGTCCTCCGGCAGGTGCAGGGCAAGGATCTTTTCGCGGTAATCCGCGCTCTCGGAGTCCGGATCGTCGGACTCGCCGAGCTCCGCCTGGATGATCTTCATCTGCTCGCGCAGCAGATACTCCTGCTGCGTCTGATTCAGGCGGTCCTGCGCCGCTTCCTCAAGCTGATGCTGCAGGCCGAGCACACTCGTCTCGTGCAGCAGCATTTTCGAGAGCTTGGACAGTCTCCGGCTCGGGCGCGTCTCCTCCAGCAGCTCCTGCTTCTCTTCCGGGCGCAGGAACACGTGCTGGGAGATGAAATTCGACACGAAGGCCGCGTTCGTGCTGCCGAGCACACTGATGACCGACTCCGGCGCCATGTTTCCGGACGCGGTGACGTAGGCGTCAAACAGGTTGCAGCAATGGCGGATGAGCGCCTCGGTGCGCGCGGAAGCGCGCTCGGGCACATCCGGAAGCGGCTCGACCTCGGCCACGAAGCAGGGCGTGTCCGTGCGCACGGCCAGCGTCCGTCCGCGCTCGATGCCCTCGGCCATGACACGGATGGTCTTGGTGCCAGGCTGCTTCATCATCTGCTTGATGCGGCAGACCGTGCCCACGCCGTACACATCGTCCGGTGTGGGGATGTCCGTCGCAATGTCTTTCTGCGGGACCAGATAGATGATCTGGTCGTCGCTCATGGCCATGTTCAGCGCCGCGATGGACATGCTGCGCTCGACCTCAAAGGTCAGCATCATGCCCGGAAACACGGTCAGGCCGCGCAGCGCCATCATGGGCAGGCTGCGCCTGGCGGTGAATTCCGCATGGTCCATAGAAGTTGTGTTATCCATTCAGATTCCTCTTTCGCTCAGGGGTCGCGGGGGCAGGCGCGATGGATCACTGCTCCCGATGCTCGATGCGCGGCGGCTCGGTGCCGTCCACGCTCGCCGCGGTGATGGTGATCTTGGCGATCGTCGGGTCCGACGGTACGGAGTACATCAGGTCCGTCATGACGCCTTCCATAACGCTGCGTAGGCCGCGGGCGCCGATCTCCATCGCGATCGCCTTATCCGCAATTTTGCCCAGCGCTTCGTCTTCAAATTCCAAATCAACGTTATCAAACTGCATCAGCGCCTGATACTGCTTGGTCAGGGCGTTTTTGGGCTCCTTGAGGATGCGCACCATGTCCTCGCGGCTCAGGCTGGCCAGCGCCGTGATGACCGGCATGCGGCCGATCAGTTCCGGGATGATGCCGAACTTCAGCAAGTCGTGCTGCTGCACATTTTTCATGATTTCGGTCAGGTCGCGCTCCTTGGCGCTCTGGATCTCGGCGCCGAAGCCCATGGACTTCTTGTCCATGCGTCGCTCGATGATCTTGTCCACGCCGTCGAACGCGCCGCCGCAGATGAAGAGGATATTCGTCGTATCCACCTGGATGAACTCCTGCTGCGGGTGCTTGCGTCCGCCCTGGGGCGGGACGTTCGCGACCGTGCCCTCGAGGAGCTTGAGCAGCGCCTGCTGCACGCCCTCACCGGAGACGTCGCGCGTGATGGACGTATTCTCGCTCTTGCGGGCGATCTTATCGATCTCGTCGATGTAAATGATGCCGCGCTGCGCGCGCTCGACATCAAAATCCGCCGCCTGCAGCAGCTTGAGCAGGATATTCTCCACGTCCTCGCCGACATAGCCGGCCTCGGTGAGCGTGGTCGCATCCGCGATGGCAAACGGCACGTCGAGCATCTTGGCCAGCGTCTGGGCAAAGAGCGTCTTGCCGCTGCCGGTCGGGCCGATGAGCAGGACGTTGCTCTTCTGCAGCTCGACATCATTATCCTGATCGCCGCGCAGGATGCGCTTATAGTGGTTGTACACCGCCACGGACAGCACCACCTTGGCACGGTCCTGGCCGATGATATAGTCGTCGAGCGTGGCGCGCATCTCGGCCGGCTTCGGCAGCTGGTCGCGCCGGAGGGTAACCTCCGCCGTGGAGACGCTCTCGGGCTGATAGCCCTCGTCGATGATGCTCATGCACAGGCGCACGCACTCATCGCAGATATAGACGCCGTTGCCGGCAACGAGCCGGTTCACCAGCGACTGCGGTTTGCCGCAAAAAGAGCAGCGCACGCTCTTTTTCTCGTCATTTCTGGCCATAAAAACCTCACATTTTCTACATTTGAAACAGGGAGGGAACGGCGGTTCCCTCCCCTGACAGATTATCGCTTATAGATGACCTTGTCCACCAGACCGTATGCCTGCGCTTCCTCCGCGGTCATGAAGTTATCGCGCTCGCAATCCTCGGCGATGGTCTCGACAGGCTTGCCGGTGTTCTCCGCGAGGATGTGATTGAGACGATCCTTGATGCGCAGGATCTGCCGTGCCTGGATCTGAATGTCCGTGCACTGGCCCTGGCTGCCACCGGAGGGCTGATGGATCATGATCTCCGAATTCGGCAGAGCCAGACGCTTGCCCTTGGTGCCGGACGAGAGCAGGAACGCGCCCATCGATGCAGCCAATCCGACACAAATGGTGGAAACATCCGCCTTAATGTACTGCATGGTATCATAGATGGCAAGGCCTGCGGTCACGCTGCCGCCGGGGCTGTTGATATAAAACTGGATGTCCTTATCGGGATCCTGTGCTTCGAGATACAGCAGCTGCGCCACGATCAGGCTGGCTGTCGTATCATTGACCTCCTCGGACAGCATGATGATGCGGTCATTGAGCAGGCGGGAAAAAATGTCGTACGAGCGCTCCCCGCGGGAGGTCTGCTCGACAACGTACGGTACTAAACTCATGGTACGCTCCTTTCGATGTTTCGCTTATCCAAGAGAGCATAACCGTTCTGCCCGGAATCCAAACAGCTTTCGGGGAATTACTCGGCTGCCTCTTCCTTGGCCTCGGGCTCCTTGTCCACTGCGGTGTCGCGGATGAGCTGGGCAGCCTTGCGGCGCTTCATATCCAGAACGATGATCTTCTCGTCGACGTACTGCTTGATCTTGTCGACTTCCATCTTGTACTCTTCAGCCATCTTGTTGTAGGTCTCGTCGAGTTCGCCCTCGTCGAGCTCGATGTTCTCGGCCTTGACGATCGCGTCGAGCAGCAGATCGGTCTGCAGCTCAAACACGGCCTGCGGACGCATGATCTCCTGGAAGGTCTTCTCGTCCAGGCCCATGGAGGCGAGCACCTGCTCACGGGTGAGTTCGGGGCTGATGCCCATGGTGGAGATGTAGTTGCGCAGCTGCTCGTCGAGCTTGTTCAGGATCATAGGCTCGGGGATCTCGACGGTCATGTTGTCGACGGCGGCCTTCATGAGGCGGGTCGCATAATCGGACTCCTGCTGCTCGGTGAATTCCTTCTCCAGATCTTCACGGACGTGGTCACGGTACTCAGCGATGGTCTCGTAGTCGGAGATGTCCTTGGCCAGCTCATCGTCCAGCGCCGGAAGTTCGGGCTCCTTAACGCTCTTGACGGTGACTTTGAAGGTGGCCTCTTTGCCGGCCAGCGCCTCAACATAGTTCTCGGGGAAGGTGACAACGACGTCGCGCTCATCGCCGGCCTTCATGCCGACGATCTGCTCCTCAAAGCCGGGCACGAACGTGTTGGAGCCGAGCTCGAGGTCATAGTCCTCGGCTGTGCCGCCGTCAAACTGTTCGCCGTCGATGAAGCCGGCGAAGTCGATCGTGACGTGGTCGCCCATCTTCGCCTCGCGCTCAACATCGAGCAGGCGGGCGTTGCGCTTCTGGACGTTATGCATCTCTTCGTCGACCTTGCTCTCGTCAAACGCTTCGTGGTTCTGCGGGACCTCGAGGCCCTTGTACTGGCCGAGCTGCACTTCCGGATACATACCGACCTCGAAGGTGTAGATCAGCTCTTTGTCCTCAGTGACCTTCTGGTCGATCAGGCTCGGCGCGCCGACGCACTCAAAGCCGCAGTCGGCACGGCCGGCCTCGAACGCGTCCTGTGCCAGCGCCTCGATGGCGTCGGGATAGAACACTTCCTTGCCATACATGCCCTCGATGACGGCGCGCGGGGCCTTGCCCTTGCGGAAACCAGCCACGTAGAGATGGTTCTTGTTCTTTTTATATACTTCGTTGACCGCATTGTCAAAGACATCGGCCGGGACCTTCACTTCAAAGGTCGCCATATTTTTCTCTTTCTTTTCGATGTTCTGGATGTTCATTGGGTTTCCTCCTCTAATCATTTATCGCCGGGTGCATTGTTTATAAAATTTGTCATGAAAAGAACATGCCTAAATACTATAACAGATTTATGCCCTAAAATCAACACCTGTTTCACGGGAGAATCCTGCGCGGACAAAACGAAATATAATCCGCCGACAGCAGCCGGAACTCCGTGTCGTGATACATACCCTGAAAGGCGCTGCGGCAGCCGCGGCTGTGGATATGTCCATAGCAGCACAGCGGCACATGATACGCATCGAGCAGGTCCAAAATCTCCGGGCACTCATAGCCGAGGTACTTCGGCGGGTAGTGCAGAAAGACGAGCTTCGTCCTGTCTCCCGCCGCCTTGAGCGACGTCTCGAGCCGGCCGACCTCGCGCAGCATGATCTTCCGGTCGTGCGCCTCGCCACTGGCCTCCTCATAAAACCAGCCGCGCGTGCCGCAGATGGCATAATCCCCATAGAAGTAGCAGTTATTATTGAGGATATCCATGGTGTGCATGTCGTGCGCTTCAAAGAAACTGTAGGCCTTTTTCGCGGTGCTCCACCAGAAATCGTGGTTGCCCTTGAGCAGGATCTTTTTCCCGGGCAAAGCCTCGATGAACTGAAAGTCCGGCAGCGCCTGCTCCATGGTCATGCCCCAGGCAAGGTCGCCGCAGAGCACGCAGACGTCATCGGCATGCAGAGACGAAAAACCAAGTCTGATTTTTTCTACATAATTTTCCCACGGTCCGCCAAATACGTCCATGGGCTTATCTGCGCCCAGCGACAGATGCAGGTCGCCGATTGCATACAATGCCATTTGCGTTCCTCCGTATATTCCGCGCCCGGCTGCACACAATAGATTCGACCGGCGGATGCCGGAATCTGATCTGGAGGCAGAAACCATGAGCGATCATACCAAAGACTGCTGCGAGTACAACGTCGCGTGCGACGTGAGCAACTGCGCCTACAATGCGGACGGCAAGCGCTGCCACGCAGACCACATTCAGGTCAAAAACACCCAGGGCACCTGCACCTGCAAGGACGAGACGTTCTGCAGCACCTTCACCAAGAAGGGCAGCGCGGCGTTCTGACCCGGCGGACGGGTCTCCCCGTCCGTTACATATTATTTCAGGAATTCGTCCACCGTATGCAGCATCTGCGCCTTGTCCACGCAGCCGCCGAAGCGTGCCGGGCGTGCGTCCAGACCGGTCAGCGGCGCGGGCGCATCGATCTGTGTCTCGCACGACAGGCGGCGGATCAACGCCGGGCCGAAGGCGTCGGCCGTGCCGCCGATGCCGCGCAGCACCTGGTCGCAGAACTTGAAGGGGCTGGCCGTGGACACGACAACAGTGGGCGTCGCGTCGCCGGTCTCGCTGCGGTAATCCTCAAGCACGTGATAGGCGACCGCCGTGTGCGTGTCGATCAGGTAGCGATGGTCGCGCCAGGCATGGCCGATCTTCTCGCGCGTCTGGATATCATTGCAGAAGCCTCCGGCAAACGTCGCCTGAATCTTTGCCTTGAGTTCGCCAGAGACTGTATAACTTCCCTGCTCGCGCAGCTGCTGCATGTAGCCCGCGACCTCCGTGTCGCTGCCGCAGAGGGCGTAGAGCAGGCGCTCGAGATTGCTCGACACGAGAATATCCATCGACGGGGATGCCGTCGTGTGGAACGGACGATTTTTATTGTAAGTACCCGTGCGGATGAAATCCGTGAGCACGTTGTTCGCGTTCGACGCGCAGACGAGCTTGCCCACCGGCAGGCCCATCTCCTTGGCATACCAGCCGGCGAGAATGTCGCCGAAGTTGCCGGTCGGCACAACGAAGTTCAGCTTGTCGCCCATGGCGATCATACCGCCGGTAACGGCGTCGCAGTACGCCGAGAAATAGTAGACGATCTGCGGCAGCAGGCGGCCCCAGTTGATGGAGTTGGCCGATGACAGGAACCAGCCGCGCTGCGAGAGCTCGGCAGCAAACGCCTTGTCACCGAAGATCTGCTTGACACCGGTCTGCGCGTCGTCAAAGTTGCCGCGCACGGCGCTGACCGCGACGTTATCGCCCGTCTGCGTGACCATCTGCAGGCGCTGGATCTCCGACACGCCGCTGTAGGGATAGAACACGAGGATCTTCGTGCCCGGCACGTCGGCAAAGCCCTGCAGGGCCGCCTTGCCGGTGTCGCCCGAGGTGGCGACGAGGATGCACACCTGCCGCTGCTCGCCGCACTTTTTCAGGCTCGCCGTGAGCAGGTACGGCAGGATCTGCAGCGCCATGTCCTTGAACGCGCACGTCGGCCCGTGCCAGAGCTCGAGAAACGCGGTGGTGTCGTCGAGCCGGCGCACCGGTGCAACGGCCGGGTCGTCAAACTGGCTGCCGTAGGCCGCAGCGGTGAAGCGCGCAAGCTCCTCGTCCGTAAACTCGCTCAGAAACGGGCGCATGATCGTCACGGCGCGCTGCTGGTACGTCATGCCGCACAGCGCCTGAAGCTGCTGCGCGGACACCTCCGGCAGCGCCTCCGGCACGAACAGGCCGCCGTCCGGCGCGAGGCCGCAGGCGATCGCCTGTGCGGCGGAAACAATATGCTGATGATCTCTTGTGCTGTAGTAATTCATATCTGGTCCCTCGCTATTATTCAAATGCATTTTCGATCTGGTTGAGCCTGCGTTGGCGGCGCGGGGTATCCGCATCGCCGTAAATTTCGATCACGTCAAAGCGCGGCTGCAGCTCCGTCTCGTGCTCCGCCAGCCAGAGCGATGCCGCCGTGCGGATGCGCGCCTGCTTGGCCGGCGTGACATACGCGCCCGCGCGCACGAACCGGTCGGACGCGCGCAGCTTCACCTCCACGAACACGACGTAGTGCCGGTCGGCCGCGATGATGTCGATCTCGCCGAAGCGGCAGCTGTAGTTGCGCGCGAGGATGCGGTAGCCATGCCGGCGCAGGTGCGCCGCCGCGCAGTCCTCGCCCCAGGCGCCCTTCGTCCCCTTGACTGCACCGGCCATATCAGTGCATCTTCTTCAGGAACGACGGCCGGTGGATGGGGCATGGCCCATGCTCCCGAATGGCCGCATAGTGTGCCGCCGTGCCGTAGCCCTTGTGTTTTTCAAAGCCATACTGCGGATAGGTCTCCGCCATCCGGCGCATGTAGCGGTCACGCGTGACCTTTGCGAGCACGGAGGCCGCCGCGATGTCGGCGCACTTGCCGTCGCCGCCGACGATGCACCGGCTCGGCACCGCAATGCCGGTGTTCCGGTTGCCGTCGATGAGCGCGAGCGCCGGCTGCGGGGAGAGCTGTGCGATGGCCCGGTTCATAGCCAGAAACGTCGCGCCGAGGATGTTGTGCTCCTCAATCTCCTCCACGGTCGCAAATGCGATGCCGTAGCTCAGCGCCTGCGCGATGATGGTATCATAGAGCGCCTCGCGCTTGTTCTCCGAGAGCTTTTTCGAGTCGTTCAGACCCGGAATCTCCCATCCCGGCGGCAGCATCACCGCCGCCGCGCACACAGGCCCGGCCAGCGGTCCGCGCCCGGCCTCGTCCACACCGCACAGCGGATCGGTGTCCGGCGTGCGGAGCTCGTTTTCCAATGTCCACAGATCGACCTGCGTCATACATCCGCCTCCGGCATCTCGAGCGTGATGCGGCCAAGCTTGCCGCCGCGGTATTCATCGAGCAGCACACCCGCCATCCGCTCAAGGTCATATTCTCCGCCGGAGATGAGAAAGCCGCGCTTTTTGGCCGCCTGCTCCAGCAGCTCGAAACCGTTGCAGGCGGGGTCCGGGCGGAACTTGTAGCGCTGCTCCACCGCGTCGGGGTAAAACTTTGCGAGCCGGAGCATGAAGTTGGCCGCAAGCGTCTCGCGGTCGAGCACCTCGGCCTTGATTGCGCCGGTGATGGCCAGCAGCTCACCGACCTCCTGACTGTCAAACCGCGGCCAGAGGATGCCCGGCGTGTCCAGCAGCTCCAGGCCCTGATCGACCGTGATCCACTGCTTGCCGCGTGTGACGCCCGGCCGGTCGCCGGCGGCGGCCGCCTTGCGCCGCGCCACCTTATTGATAAATGTGGACTTGCCCACATTCGGGATACCCAGCACCATGACGCGCATCGGCCGGCCGACCTGTCCCTTGGCGGCATACGCCTCGATCTTATCGTGCAGCGCCGTGCGCACGGCGCCGGCAAAGCCGTTGACGCCCTTGCCGCTGCGGCTGTCGGTCTCGAGCACGGTCATGCCCTGCCGCTGAAAGGCTGCGCGCCAGCGCGCCGTCGCCTTTGGGTCGGCGAGATCGGTGCGGTTGAGCACGACGATGCGGGGCTTCTCGCCCGCGAGACGGTCGATGTCCGGGTTGCGGCTCGCCATCGGGATGCGCGCATCAAGAATCTCGCACACGGCATCGACCTGCTTCATGTGCTCCTCGATCATGCGCTGGGCCTTCGTCATATGGCCCGGGAACCACTGGATATTCAGTTTTTCAAAGTCCTGCGCCATGTTATTTCACAACTCCGATGTTCTTGACCGGGAAGAGTGTAAAGTACACCCGGCCCATGATATAACGCTCATCGACGCAGCCGAGACGCGCGTCGCGGCTGTCGGTGGAGGCGTTGCGGTTGTCGCCCATGACGAACACGCAGCCTTCCGGCACCGTGATCTTGCCCTCAAAATTCTCCCGGTCGTGCACGGGCTCATTGACATACGGCTCGTCGAGTGCCTTGCCGTCGACGTAGACCACACCGTCGTCAAAATCGATGTCCACGGTCTGCCCCTCCGTCGCGATGATGCGCTTGACGATGGGCTCTTCCATGAGCGTCTGCTTGCGCAGGACGACGATGTCCCCCTGCTTCGGATGATAGAACAGGTTGGAGATGACGACCTTGTCATTCTGTTCGAGCGTCGGCACCATGGAGTGACCAACGACATTGACCATGCGCACCGCAAACACAAACAGCAGCACGCAGAACACCAGCGCAAAGATGATGCACTGGATCCAATCGTATACTTCGGCGCGGCCCTTGGCGCCGCTCGGATTCTTGCTGTCCATTTTCAAAACCTCGGTGTAAAAATTTCGTAAACTATATTATACACGCTCAGACCCGTTTTCGGCAACTAAAATTGTGTGAATTCTTTTCCGGCGGCATCACAAAAACGCCCCGAAAACGCAAAAAAGAGGCCGAAGCCTCTTTTTTGCAGTATCCACTTAGATAAGCTCTTTGACCTTGGCTCTCTTGCCCACGCGGTCGCGCAGGTAGTACAGCTTGGCTCTGCGGACTTTGCCGCGGCGAACGGTCTCGACGGACACGATCGTGGGAGAGTGCACCGGGAAAACCTTCTCGCAGCCCACACCGTAGGAGATGCGGCGGACGGTGATCGTCTCGTTGATGCCGCCGTGCTTCTTGGCGATGATGGTGCCCTCGAAAGCCTGGGTACGCTCACGGTTGCCCTCGGTGACGCGGACAGTGACACGCACGGTGTCGCCGACGCGCATGGCCGGCAGTTCGGGTTTCATGTACTGCGCGGTCAGAGTTTTGATGAGATCCATAATGAAATCCTTCCTTTATCAGACGTTCATACCGGTGGACAGAGCCGGTCACGGCAGCGGACCGTCGTTATCTTGCGAAACGCTGTTTCGCACAAGCCATAAGATAATAGCACATCCCGTGTCGGTTTGCAAGTGTTTTCAGCGGAAAATTTGCATATCTTCCGTGTAGACCTCCCGCCGCGTGAAAGCAGCGAAGTCCGGCGCCAGCTCAGGTGCCAGCTGATGCAGCGCCGTAACGAGATGGTCGGGGTTGAGCGTCGGCTCCTGTGCGGAGACAACGGCCTCAATCGTCACGAACTGCACCTCCGGGCGCACATGAAGCTCCGAGATCGCGGGCACGATGTCCATCTGCCCTTCCCCGCGCTTGGTCTTGCGGGTGATGACGATGGCATCCTGCGCGTAAAACGCGCGGAGCTTTTCCGCAATGTCCGCGGGGTCTGCGTTGTCGTATTCATACCGCCCGGTCACGCGCAGCCACTTGAGCTCGCGCACCTTACGCCCGCCGGAGTACGCCTCGAGCGCGCGGATGCCCTCCGGCATGACCGCTGTGAGCCGCTCGGGCAGCGCGGCGAGGTCTACTTCCTCGCGCAGCTGGAAATCCATCAGCTCACACACGCTCCCGACGCCGACGGACAGCGGCAGCAGAATGGAGATGAGTGCGTGGGGATTGAAGCCCTCGGAATATTTCAGCGGGCAGTCGGCGCGCAGAAACACGCGCTGCATCGTGCGCATGAGGTCGAGGTGCGAGATATAGATCGCGCGGCCGGTCTTTTCAAAGCGCAGTCTCAGCTTTTCAGGCATCGCACTTGCCCCCTTCCGTCATGAGTGCGAGCGCACCGCAGCCGGTGCACTGCTTGCGGCAGTCGGGCGAGAGCTCGGCCTTGTACGCCTGCTCGCGCTCGTGCCACAGGTGCGCGCGGCGCACGCCCATGTCCACGATGTCCCACGGCAGGAACTCGTCCCTCCCGCGCTCGCGGCAGGCGTAGAACATCGGGTCGACGCCGCAGGCATCCATGGCCGCCATCCAGCGGTCGAACGAGAAATAGTCGCCCCAGGCCTCGAGCTTGCCGCCGCAGCGCCAGACCTCTTCAATGACATCGGCAATGCGCCGGTCACCGCGCGAGAGCACGGCCTCAACGAAGCTGGTGTCCGGGTCGTGCCAGTTGTAGGTCACGCTCTTGGCCCTGATATTTTCGCGCAGGAGGTTGACCTTGCGTTTATACTCATCCATCGTCACCTGCGCCTCCCACTGGAAGGGGCTGTGCGGCTTCGGCACGAAGCACGACGTGCTGACCGTGATGCGCACGCCGCGGGCCTTGTTCGTCGCGTGCATGCGCCACGTGTGCAGCACCTGATTGGCAAGCTCCGCGATGCCGAGCACATCCTCATCCGTCTCCGTCGGCAGGCCGAGCATGAAGTAGAGCTTGACACCGTTCCACCCGCCCTCAAAGGCGACCTGGCAGGAATGGAGCAGGTCTTCCTCGCGCACGTTTTTATTGATCGCGTCGCGCAGGCGCTGCGTGCCGGCCTCGGGCGCGAAGGTCAGGCCGCCCTTGCGCACCTTCTGCAGGCGGCTCATGATATCCATGGAGAAGTTGTCCGCGCGCAGCGACGGCAGCGCGAGGCTCATGCTGCGCGGCTCGCAGTATTCCAGCAGCCCGTCGCACACCTCGTCGAGCGGGCGGTAGTCGCTGCTCGAGAGCGACAGGAGCGTCGCCTCCTGATAGCCGGTGTTTTTGAGCGATTCGATGCCCTGGCGGATGATCGTCTCCGGTTTGCGCGGGCGCACCGGACGATAGACATACCCGGCCTGGCAGAAGCGGCAGCCGCGGATGCAGCCGCGAAACAGCTCCACGTTCACGCGGTCGTGCACGATCTCCGTGCTCGGTACGATGGGGTCGGTCGGATAATAGCAGGCGTCGAGATCCTGAATGATGCGCTTGGTCACGCGGGCGGGCGCGCCGTGCGTCGGCGTCAGGTCGTGCAGCGTGCCGTCCGGGTTCCAGTGCGGGACGTAAAACGACGGGATGAGCACGCCCTGGATCTTCGCCGCCGTTTCGAGAAACTGTGTCTTGCTCCAGCCGGCCTGCCGCGCCTGCCGGAACAGCGCGAGCACCTCATTGTTGACCTCCTCGCCCTCGCCGATGATCATGAGGTCAAAAAACGGGGCCATCGGCTCCGGATTGCTGCAGGCCGTGCCGCCCGCGATGACGAGCGGCGTCAGTTCCGGCCGGTCGGCGCTGCGCAGCGGGATGCCGGCCAGGTCGAGCATATTGAGCACGGCGGGATACGCCATCTCGTAGCCGAGCGAGAACGCCACAACGTCAAATTCGCTGACGGGGTCGCCGCTCTCGAGCGCATAGAGCGGGATGCCCGCGCGGCGCATTTCGGCTTCCATGTCGCCCCAGGGGGCGAACACGCGCTCACACCAGACGCCGGGCATCCGGTTCATGGTTGCATAGAGAATGCGCATGCCGATGTTCGACATGCCGATCTCATAAATATCCGGGAAACAAAAAGCGAGGCGCAGGTCCACCTCCGCCTTGTCCTTGATGATCTGGCGGTATTCGCCGCCGGTATAGCGCGCGGGTTTCTGCACGCGCGGCAGGATGCGTTCCAGTCGCTGATCCATACTACACTCCTACATATGATAGTAGGAGTATTTTACATCATGTTTTCCCCCTTGGCAAGTCATTCCCGGCTGCAAAAGCGCCAGCCACGCGCCAAACACGCCCAGCGCAAGCCCCATGCCGCGCGCAAACAGCACCACGCCGAACCCCATGAGTGCGACCGGCAGCACCAGGCCCAGCGCGTCCAACTGCCGCTCCGCCGCGCGCTCCCCCGCCAGCGCCGTGACCGCCGCATGCAGCGCGCGGCCGCCGTCGAGCGGCAGCACCGGCAGCAGATTCACGCACGCGTACAGCAGGCTCAGGTCTGCCCCCTCCGGGTACCCAAGTCCGCGCAGAATGCAAAACAGTCCCGCACCGGCGGCAGGCCCGGCCAGCGCCGCCGCGATCGTGCGCGCTGCGCCCTCCGGCTGCGCGCAGCGCAGCGCCAGCCCGCAGCCCTCCATGCGCAGGCCGTAGATCTCCGCACCGCACAGCACCAGCGCCGCGACATGGCCCAGCTCATGCACCGCCACGGCGAGCGCCAGCCGCGCGCACCAGCGCAGCGGCAGCAGAAAATACAGCCCGGTGAGCAGCGCGACCGCGCCCGGGCGAACATCGAGCGAAAAGCGGCGGCGCTTCATGCGGCGGCGAGGTAAAACTCCGGGTTATAGTAATACCCGTCGTGCATGAGCTCGAAGTGCAGGTGCGGCCCGGTCGCCTTGCCGGTCGCGCCGACGAGTGCGATCTCCTGCCCCATCGTGACCGTCTCCCCGGCGCGCACGAGCAGCTTGCTGCAGTGGCCGTAGAGCGTCGTGTAGCCGTCGGCATGGCGGATCTTCACATAGTTGCCGTACCCGTCGTCCTGCCCGGCGGCAAGCACCGTTCCGTCAGCAAAGGCACAGACCGCCGTGCCGGAATTGGCCGCGAAGTCTGTGCCGTAGTGAAATTTCACCTTGTTTTCCAATGGGTGCAGCCGGTAGCCAAAGCCGGACGAGGTGTAGCCCGCAACCGGCGACGCGTGCGCAAACGGCAGCTCGCTGACCACATAGCTGACATTGGCCGGCACCGCGTAGCCGGAATAGACCGCCTGCTCGTTGAGAAACGTCTCGCGCGCAGCGAAGGCTGCCTGCAGCTGCGGGCTCTGCGTCGGTTCGGGCGTCGGCGTCGGTGTGGGCTCCGGGGTCGGTTCCGGCGTGGGTGTTGGCGTCGGCTCCGGCACTGGCGTCGCCCAGCCGGACATGTTCACATTCACGGCAGGCAGATACTGCCGCAGCTGTTTGTCCTGTGCCTGCACCTGTGCGGGCGCAAACACGCTGCGGATCTCGGCAAAGACGGACTTGTAGTCATCGTCCGTATTGATAGCCGGCAGCAGCACCTCGCGCGCATCCGCGGCCGCCGCCGGGGCAACCATCTTCACCGCCGTCAGCAACAGGAACACCGTCGCGCACAAATAAACTTTCCAGCGCTTCACGCACATCACCCCCGATAACAGGAGTGTATGCAGACAGGCCCGGTTTTAGCACGACGGCAGCGCCCGCGTCGCGCGCCGCATGACCGACACAGCATAGCACGCGACCAGCAGCTCCGTGACCGGCATGGCCCACCAGATCGCAGCCGGCCCAAGCAACGCCGGCAGCAGCAAGATCAGCGTGCCGCTGATGACAAGCCCCCGCGCCACGGAAACGAAAAACGCAGCCCCCAGCTTGAGGATGGCCTGAAAATAATACGTGGAGAAGATGTTCAGCGGCAGCAGCAGGAACGACACGGCATACGTCCGGGCGATGCCCGGCGCCATGGCGAGGATTGCTGCCGTCGGCCGCATGAAGATGCGGATATAGAGGTTCGGCCAGGAGAGGCTCAGCGCCGTCCAGAAAACGGAGAACGCCGCACACGACACCAGCGCCAGCCGTGCCGTCCGGCCCCTGATACTGGCCGACCATTGCCATGTCCACAACGCCGTAAATACACGAGATGAGCGCGCTGCCGAACGCCGCCAAAAAGTATTTGCGGCGGTAGATCGTGCGCACATTGTCCCTGAGCAGATCCATGGTCATCCTCCTTAAAAAAACAAAAAGCCGGACAAGGAACAGACATTTCAGTCTGCGCCTTATCCGGCTGCCGTTTCTCTGAACAGCTCGCCCTCCAGCGAACGAGGGTGTTATGCCAGAAGGAAGATGGATTGTCAAGCGATGCAGGTAAAAAAAACGTACCCAGCTCACACGCACAAAATCCGAACATATTTATCCACGCTTGGCCGCATACACCAAGAAATTACTGGGTCTCAAGTTCACACCGGACGAAGTCCAAATCTTCCCCGTCTCCATCGCAAAATCCGAATCCACGACATACTCCTCGTGTCTTTCCAGCCTTTGAAGCCCCATGATTTGTTCAGCACCAACGACATGTTCCCACCAGAAGTGATTATCCTCATCTATTTGCGAATAGAAAAGTTCGACAGGCTCTAAACAGTACTGCCACTCGGGATGAAATCTATATTTTTCATATTCCGAATACGCAGCGCCACTAGAGCCGCTCCGATACACATAGCCATCGTCTCCGATGAGGAATCGGTTGCGTTCCTGTCCCTGAAAGGCAAGGAACGGCTGCCCATTCTTAATTGCATAAACAGCAAATGCATATCCGTCTTCCATCGACCAAAAGTCGCCGCCAATCCAGCCGAGGAGCAGCTCGTTTGTTCCATCGCCATTTAAATCTCTGAAAGAATAACCGATTCGACTCAAAAGGCCATCTGCATTTTCCCAAGCCCAATATGGATTCACAATACATTCTGCCAAACTGCGCTCCACCACATACTTGTCGCGATCCCAATCGGCTGTACCCGCCTGATGTGCATACAGTGCCTGATAATACAAGTCCAAAACGCTTGCATACCGCTGCTCATCCACACTCATTGAGCCTGCATTACTCTTGCCCGCGCCCTTATCTTCACTTGTATCCAACTCGACCGTGACATCCGGCGTAGACATTGCTTCTGGTGGCTGCTGCGAAGCTTCTGTCTCCGCAGCAGCATTATTTGCAGAACACGCACCAAAAGAAATACTAAGCAGCAAAATGACCGCAAGCAGCGCTGCCGCTTTGGCCGTTTTCACGTCTCACATCCTCCGTTCGTTGAAAAGCGTGCAGAAGTTTACTCGATCCCCTGCTGCTTGCACCAGATGTCCATGACGGTGTCCACCGGCAGGAGCTTGACCAGACGCACCTGGCGGCGCACCGGGTGGCCGAGAATGGAGACGCTCTTTTTCTTCTTGAGGTCCTGCATAGCCTGCGCCGCCACCTCATCGGGGCCGTACCACTTGTCCACATAGCGGATGTATTCATCATGATGCGCGACCTGCTGGAACTCGGTCTTGATCCAGCCGGGGCAGACGCACATGACATGGATGCCCTGCGGGCGCAGCTCGCGGCCGAGCGCGCGGGAAAGGCTCAGGACATAGCTCTTGCTCGCGCCGTAAACCGCCTGATACGGCACCGGCTGCCAGGCAGAATTGGAGCCCATGTTGATGATGCTGCTGCCGGCGTGCATATACGGCAGACTCGCGTGGCACATGCCAGTGAGCGCGAGCGAATTGAGCTGCGCGCTGGCGAGCAGCTTCTTGCGGTCCGCCTCGGCAAAGGGGCCGAACACGCCGCAGCCGGCCGCATTGACCAGCATCTTGATCTCGGGCTGCTCCTGCTCGAGCAGGGCCTGATAGGCATCGATGCTGCTCAGATCCGAGAGATCGAGCGCGATCGGGCGGATGGGGTTCGTGCACTTGTCGCGCAGCTCCTCCAGCCGCTCTTTTCGGCGGGCAATGACCCAGATCTCGTCATAGCGCGCGTCCTTGTCCACAGCGTAGACGAGCTCCCGGCCGATACCGGCGGATGCGCCGGTGATGACAGCAATGTTCATACGTTCTCCTCCAGAATGAAAATATCGGTAGTCCTATCATATCGAATTCGCTCCGGTTGCGCAAGGGATGGATATAAAAAACGCGCAGGAAGCACAAATAGGTTTTGGGAATCAGCGCAGGCCCTCAATGTCACTGATTGGGATGGCTTGCGCGCCATACTTCATGCGCAGCAATATAGGAGAGCACCTCTAAAGGCGTCATTTTGCGCGATCCGGATAAGAAAAAATCCCCTGAAACGAATCGTCTCAGAGGATTTGGGTGGTCGGAGTGGCGAGACTTGAACTCGCGGCCTCATGGTCCCGAACCATGCGCGCTACCATCTGCGCTACACCCCGATGCAGCTTTTTCATTATAATGATAACACACACGGTTGTCAAGTATCATTTTTCATTTTTTGCGGAGAAATTGTAGGACTACAATACATATTGGACACGTGAATAAAAAGATATGAAGGATATGGTCTCATGGGTTATCGTTAAGTTACCACACCAAACCAGCCCGAAAGGAGACCATATCCCTCATGAGCAAAAGTATAACACAAGACATGGCCTATCGGCAATCCCTAATGAAGTACACAGAGAAATACGACGTCAGCCGCGCCAGCCGGCAGTACAACAAGAGCCGGTCGTACATCTATTTCTGGAAGCAGCGCTGGGATGGAAGTGTGGCGTCCCTTGCCTGCCAATCCAGACGGCCCCACAGCCACCCCAACCAGCACACGGAGGCCGAGCTGAAGCTCATCCGCGATCTGCGCCGCAGGAATCCAACCCTGGGTATGCTCGAACTCTGGCACCGTCTGCGGCAGCGCGGCTACACCCGCTGCCCGGAAAGTCTGTTCCGTGTCATGCGTAAAATGGGGTTGTTTCCTGCCGAAAAGCCGAAAAATACATATAAGCCAAAGCCTTATGAGCAGATGACCTACCCCGGTCAGCGCGTTCAGGTGGATGTGAAGGTCGTGCCGCGCAAGTGCATCGCGGATCCGGAGCTTCGGCTGTTCCAGTACACTGCCATTGACGAGTTCACACGTCTGCGCTTTCTGGCGGCCTATCTGGAGCAATCCACTTATTCCTCTGCGGACTTCCTGCGGAAGCTGCGAACATAGTACGCCCGCAGAGGCATACAAGTGGAATGTGTCCAGACGGACAACGGTTCCGAGTTTACCAACCGTTTTTCGGGTAGCAAGCGCGATATGCCGACGCTGTTTGAGCGGACGGCTGCTGAACTGGGCATCCGGCATAAACTCATTCGCCCGTACACGCCGCGGCACAACGGCAAGGTGGAGCGAAGCCACCGTGAGGATCAGAAGCGGTTCTACTCTTGCCGCTCGTTCTATTCGCTCGAGGACTTTGCAAAGCAGCTTGCTGTCCACAGCCGTCGCTCTAACAACTTGCCCATGAGACCACTTCACTGGCTCTCCCCAGCAGAGTTCTCTGTCCAATATGTTTGACGAACCTACACATTTTTCATTTTTTGCGGAGAAATGCGAAATTTGTCGATTCTTGTTTTCGGAAGAAATGTTTCTTTCTGTTATTTTCATCTTGACAGTATTCCGGAATCCCACTATAATAAAACCACTGCGGTCAGCCCTGTCTTGCAAACTTTGCTGACTACATCCTTGGAGACTGTGCACTGCTGCCAGTCTCCTTTTTTCTTTCTTTCAATGCTGCGAAAATATAAAAATGCCGCGACTAACGTCGCGGCATTTTTATGGTGGACGATACAGGACTTGAACCTGTGACCCTCCGCACGTCAAGCGGATGCTCATACCAGCTGAGCTAATCGTCCGTGTCAGCGTTGGTTATTCTAACGCATCTGCACCTTCTTGTCAACCCCTTTTTTCGACGGCTCCGAAAAAAATCGGAGCCGTCGAACATGGGACGCTTTACTTCGCCGTGATATAGACCGTGCAGTCGGCCTTCACGCCGCCGCACTCGGCCGTGATCGTCGTCGTGCCCTTGCCAACACCAGTCACGACGCCCTTGTCACTGACGGTGGCAATGGATTCATCCTTGCTCGACCACGTGACGGTCTGATCGCCGCCGGCCGGATAGATCGTCGTGCTCAGCGGCACCTCATCGCCGACCTTGGCCGCAAACTCCGTGCGCTTGCTGCCGAGGAACGTGATGGTGAGGCTCGTGACCGACGGTGTCGGCGTCGGCGTCGGAGTGGGCTCCGGCGTCGGGGTCGGCGTGGTGACCGGCGCAGCGCTGGACACCGTCGCCGGCGGGGTCGGCGCCGCAGAAGCCGAAGTATTTTTGCTGGCGCTCAGGCTCACGGTGATGAGCACGATGACGGCCGCGACGACCGCGATGAGCAAAATGCCGCCGAAGAGCATCTGCCACTTCGTATTGACCGCGGCGTGCTCTGCCGCCGGGGTGCCTGCATTTTCGCTGGACGTGCGCAGCGGGATACGCTCCGCGGATCTGCTGCGGCCCGTGCCGCAATATGGACAGCGGCTGCGCAGACCGGAATACTCCCGTCCGCAGCGCCGGCAGGTGATCTTGGGAATGACGCTCATAAGAAGCCTCCAATATGTAAAGATCTGATACGCATTTGTTTTTCTATCATACACTGTTCGCAATTTTTCGTCAAGAGGGAGAGCTTTCCGCTCTCCCTCTTCCGAGACACATCAAAACTGCATCTGCACCCCGCCGGACAGATCCGAGGTCTGGATGCGCTCCTGCTGCCCGGTACGGGCATTGACGGCGATGACGCAGCGCTGCCCATCATCCGTTTCGCACAGGTACTCATAGCACAGCGTCTCACGCGCGCCATAGAGCCGGAGAAATGCCGTGCGCGTATCCACGACCTGCAGCGTCCCGGGCACGGCCGCCTGCCCCGCTTCCACGCCGATTGTATCCGCCGGGAGCGTGCGCGCCCGGTGTGTGTCCAGATACGACGCCGACGAGAAGCCGCAGGCCGTCCCGTCATCGAGCCGAACGCGCACGCGCAGCTGATCCGCCGTGCACAGGACATCGTCCTGCACATAGCAGAACGTGCAGATGAGCGACTGCCCCGCGTCCTCCGTGTCGATCAGGCGCATGTTGTCATAACCGCGCGCGCGCAGAAATGCCGCAGCTGCCTCCACCGCCTCATCGGTGGAAAGCGCCGGTTCGCCGCCGGCGCAGGAGGAATAATAGCGCAGCACTTCCCCGCCGGACACCGTGACCGCGATATAGGACGTGTCGTCCCCGTCGTCGATAGCAAAGTTCCAGCACGGTACGGTGCCCTCCGAGCGGCCAGCCGCCTGCAGACGCGCCGCATCCATGTCCAGAAAAGCCGCAGCCGCGGCCTGCGCCTGCTCCTCCGTGACCTCGCCGCGGCCCGCCAGCATGGCATAATCCGCCGCCGTGCGCACCTGATAGCTGCCGTCCGCGATCGGGAGCGGCAGCTCCTCAAACGAATCGGCCAGCGCCGCGAGTTCCGCCTCGAGCGTGTCGGACAGATCCGTCTCCAGCCCCAGATTCTCCAGCGACTCCGTGCTGCGCATATGCGCTGTCGTCGTAACTGCACCGTCATAGAGTGACTGGCCGAGCGCCGCGAGCTGCGTGCTCAGCTGCGTTGTGGCGTCGGAAAAGGCGCGCAGATGCTCCAGCTCCTCGGAGGTGAACGTTCTGCCCTCCGCCGCATTGCGCGAGAGCGTGCGCGCATAGTCCCCGGCGAGGGCGATGTTGCGCGCGATACGCGCGAGCGCGTGCGAGTTGGCCGGCAGCACGCCGAGCGCCATCTCCGCCGTCTGCGCATTGCTGTAGATGTCCGTGCAGACCGTGCACTCCATGGCCGCTGTCGTTGCATACAGGCTCTTTTGCAGCGAGCTGTCGAGCTCCTGCACGGCGTTGAGCACCTCGCCGTAAGCGTGGCGGTAATTGGCGTCCATGGCCGTCTGGCGGCGGTTGGCGTCCGTGCGGCAGGCGATCAGGCCGATCGCGAGTGCCGCGACGAGCGCTGCCGTGTAGGAAATGATGAGCACGCGCGTTTTTTTCTTCATAGCAAACCACCCCTTCCGGACTAGTGTTGCCGGAAAGGGTGGTTTTGATGTGCAATTTTTCTCAGCGGGTGATCTGCAGCGTCTGCGCCGAGGCAAGCAGGCTCTCATACCAGCCTGCCGGCGCCGTTCCTGCCCGGCAGAGCACGACCGAAACGCAGCCGTCCGCCGTCTGGATCAGGTATGCCTCAAGCTGCTTTTGCACCGTGGCGCCGTTGACACCATAGGCATTCAAATCTCCGAGCTTGACCTGGCCGAGCGGCTCCATGGCCGCAATGGTGCCGTAGTCATTGAGAATCGTGCCCGCGAGCGTCTGCGCGTCCGCGCCCGGGTGATAGCCGATCTCCAGGTAGGCGTCCATGCTCGCGTCGTCTGCGCGGGCAAAGCAGCACTTGCCGTCCATCTCCGTGCTCAGAAATACGGAAGTGTCCAGATACAGCGAGAAGTCCGGGCCGCCGCGCTGTGCGAACGAGCCGTTGACGAGCTGCATGGTCTTGTCCTCGCCGCCGACGGAAACCGCCTGCTGCGCGTCGCGCGACGGGGCCTGGCCGCTGCCGAGGATCAGCTCCGGCTCATCGGAAAACGGAAACTGCGGCAGATTTGTCGCGACCGGGGCCTCCGGCGCCGGCTTATGGATACGGATGCCGGCCACATTGACCACGATCAGCGCGATCGCAAGCAGCACGACCACGACGGCCATGACGATGACCGCCCGCTCCACGCCCGTGCGTTTTTTCATGCCGCTCATCCTTCCAGTTTGGCAATGCCGGCGTCGATCCGGCGCAGGGTCTCGTCCCGGCCGAGGATGCGGCAGATCTCCACCGCGCCGCCGGGCGTCACCGCGCGGCCGGACACCGCAATGCGCACCGGCCACATCACCTTCGCGTTTTTCACTTCCAGCCGCTCGGCCAGATCTTTCATGGCCGTGAGCAGCGTCTCATCATCCCACGCCGGAAGCTCCGCGAGCACGGGGCGCACCGTTTTGAGCATTTCGAGCGAGACGGCGGGATCGGTCTTGGACTTCTTGTTCGTGTAGAGCGCGATGTCATACTCCGGCAGCGCGTCGAAGAAATCCACCTTCTCCGGAATGTCCGTGAGCACCTCGCAGCGCTGCTGCAGCAGCGGCGCGATCTGCGCGGGATCGATGGCGGGGTTTTTCACCGTCTGGCGGATATAGGGCGCGGCCACGGCGGCGAACCGCTCCGGCGTCATGGCACGGATATACTCGCTGTTGAAATACTTGAGCTTGTCGATATCGAAGATGGCCGGGGACTTGGAGATGCCCTTGATGTCGAACGCCTCCACGAGCTCGGGCAGCGAATAGATCTCCCGCTCGCCGCCGGGCGCCCAGCCGAGCAGTGCCACATAGTTGACCACGGCCTCCGACAGGTAGCCCTGCGCGATCAGATCCTCATACGACGGGTCGCCGTGGCGCTTGGACATTTTGTTGTGTTGGTCGCGCATGACCGGCGAGCAGTGGATATACTTCGGGATCTCCCAGCCGAAGCCCTCATAGAGCAGGTTATACTTCGGCGTGGACGACAGGTACTCCGACCCGCGCACGACGTGCGTAATGCCCATGAGATGGTCGTCGATGACGTTGGCGAAGTTATACGTCGGCAGACCGTCGCGCTTGATGAGCACCTGGTCGTCGAGCGTGTCATTATCGACCGTGATGTCGCCGAAGATCTCGTCGTGGAACGTGGTCTTTCCCTCACGCGGGATCTTCTGGCGGATGACATAGGGCTTGCCGGCCGCGAGATTGGCCGCGATCTCTTCCTCGCTCAGGCGCGAGCAGCGGCCGTCATATTTGTGGATGACCGTGCCGTCGGAAACATTTTCTTCGGCAGCGTCGTCCTTATCGCAGAAGCAGCGGTAGGCGTGGCCGCGCGCGATGAGCAGCTCGGCGTATTCTTTATAGAGTCCCCGCCGCTCGGTCTGGATATACGGGCCGACCGGGCCGCCGACATCAGGTCCCTCGTCATGCGTCAGGCCACAGGCGCGCATGGTGCTGTAAATGACATCGACCGCACCCTCCACATAACGGCCCTGATCGGTGTCCTCAATGCGCAGGATGAACTTGCCGCCGGCGTGCCGCGCGATCAGGTACGTATACAGCGCCGTGCGCAGATTGCCGACGTGCATATAGCCCGTCGGGCTGGGCGCGAAACGGGTGCGCACCTCGCCGTGCGGGATGCGCTGCTCCATGTCTTCAAACCACTTTTGATCTTTCATATTCTCTGTATCCTCCGGATAGATAAACCATAATTATTTATATCTTATTTTACATTGCATGGATTGTCAAGGAACTTTCTGTGTTGTATTCCGCCACGGGTTGTGGTACAATATTCAAACAAATGCGTATTTTCAGCAAGACAGTTAAGGAAGTAATAAAAAATGGAAGAAAAAACTGCAAAAAAAGTCATGCTCTCCGGCATCCAGCCCTCCGGCGATCTGACGCTCGGGTCCTACCTGGGCGCGATCAAAAACTGGAGCGAGCGCGCCGAGATCTTTGACTGCTATTATTTCATGGCCGACCTGCATTCGATCACCGTGCGGCAGAACCCCGCCGACCTGCGCCGCCGCACCATCGAGCAGCTCGCGCAATACATTGCCTGCGGCCTCGACCCGGAAAAGAACACGCTCTTCATCCAGAGCCATGTGCCCGCGCACACCCAGCTTGGCTGGGTGCTCAACTGCTATACCATGTTCGGCGAACTCTCGCGCATGACGCAGTTCAAGGACAAGAGCGCCAAAAACGCCGAAAACATCAACGGCGGCCTGTTCACCTACCCCGCCCTGATGGCGGCGGACATCCTGCTCTATCAGCCGGACTATGTCCCCGTCGGCAGCGACCAGAAGCAGCACGTCGAGCTCTGCCGCGACGTGGCCACCCGCTTCAACAACATCTACGGCGACGTGTTCAAGATCCCCGAGCCGTACATTCCGAAGGTCGGAGCGCGCGTCATGAGTCTTGTATCGCCGGAAAACAAAATGTCCAAATCTGACAAAGACCCCAACGGTACCGTGTACCTGCTTGATCAGCCGGACGTGATCATGCGCAAGTTCAAAAAAGCCGTCACGGACTCCGACACCGAGCGCTGCGTGCGCTATGATCTGGCGAACAAACCCGGCGTGTCGAACCTCATGAGCATCTACTCTGCCTGCACCGGCAAGACCTTTGAAGCCATCGAGGCAGAATTTGAGGGCAAGGGCTACGGCGCGTTCAAGCCCGCCGTCGGCGAGGCCGTCGTCGAGACGCTGCGCCCCATCCGCGAGGAGAGCGAGCGGCTGCTCAGGGACAAGGCCTACCTCGAGACCGTCTACAAAGCCGGCGCGGATAAGGCGTCCTACATCGCCAACAAGACGCTGCGCAAGGTCTATAAGAAGATCGGCTTCGTCGCCAAATAATACTTACATTATTGGAGATCGGTTCTCATGTTTCTTAACACTGCTGTCTGGATCAAAGTCATGCTCGCGATCCTCATCGCGTTCGTGGTCAGCTTTGCGCTGACGCCGGTCGTCAAGATCCTGGCGCAAAAACTCGGCGCCATGGATGTACCGGGCGAGGCCCGGCGCGTGCACGACCATCCCATCCCCCGCATGGGCGGTCTGGCCATCTTTCTGGGCTTCATCGTGTCGATGCTCCTGTTCGCGGACATCACGCAGGAGGTGCGCGGCATTCTGCTCGGGTCGATCATCATCGTCATCACCGGCGTAATTGACGACATCATCTCCCTGCGCGCGTGGACGAAGTTTCTGATCCAGATCCTCGCCGCCGTCATCGCCGTGCTGCACGGTGTGGTCATCAACGTCGTGTCCAACCCGAACGTGTTCAGCAGCCAGGAGGCCATCGTCCTCGGCTGGCTCGCCATTCCGCTGACCGTGCTGTGGATCGTCGGCATCACCAACTCCGTCAACCTCATCGATGGGCTTGACGGTCTGGCCGTCGGCGTATCGACCATCAGCTGCGTGACGATCCTGGTCGTGGCGCTGCTCGTGTCGGAGCCGAACGTGGCGCTCATCGTCGCGGCGCTCGCCGGCGCGTGCATCGGCTTCATGCCCTACAACCTCAACCCCGCCCGTATTTTCATGGGTGATACCGGTTCCCTGCTGCTCGGCTACGTGCTGGCAACGGTGTCGGTGCTCGGCCTGTTCAAGTTCTACGCAATCGTCACGTTTGTCGTGCCCGTGCTCGCACTGGCCGTGCCGCTGTCGGACACGCTCTTTGCGTTCTGCCGCCGCATCCTGCACGGGCAGAGCCCGTTTCACGCCGACCGCGGTCACTTCCACCACAAGCTCATGGATCTCGGCCTGAATCAGAAGCAGGCCGTCGCGATCCTCTACGCCATCAGCGCCACGCTCGGTCTCGCCGCCGTCGTGCTCACGACGAAGGGCTCCATCCGCATCGCGCTGCTCATTCTCGCGCTGCTGATCGGCTTTGTCGTGTGCGCCTTCATCCGCAAGAGCGTGCACAAGCACCACATCGATGTGGAGCTGCAGGAAGCACAGGCCGCAGCGGACGCACGGACAGACGCTGAAGCGGCCGAAGCGGAAAAAGACACTGCATCTGCCGAAACCGAACAGGACAGCGACACCACAGCTGCCGAAGCACCTGCGCAGGAGGTCAATGATGAGCAAACGCATTAAAGTCATGTCCGTTTTCGGCACCCGGCCGGAAGCGATCAAAATGGCGCCGCTCGTGCTCGAGCTGCAAAAGCACCCGGAGCTCGAGAGCATCGTGTGCATCACGGCGCAGCACCGGGAAATGCTCGACTCCGTCATGGACTGCTTCGGTATCCGGGCGGATTACGACCTGAACATCATGCAGCAGGGGCAGGACCTGACCGCCATCACGACGCGCGTGCTCGAGCGCATGCGCGAGGTGCTCAGCGAGGTGCAGCCGGACATCGTGCTTGTCCACGGCGACACCACGACGACGTTTGCCGGCGCGCTCGCCGCATTTTATGCCAAGATCCCCGTCGGCCATGTGGAGGCCGGTCTGCGCACGTACGACCGCTGGTCCCCCTTCCCGGAGGAGATGAACCGATCACTCGTCGGCCGCATCGCCACGCTGCACTTCGCACCGACTGCAAACAACGCCCACAATCTCGAGCGCGAAGCCGTGGAGGGCGACATTTTCGTCACCGGCAACACCGTGATCGACGCCATGGCCTACACCGTCCGCGGGGAGCAGTTCGTCTCGGACGAGCTGCAGCAGGTTGATTTCTCGCGGCGGGTCATCGCCATGACCTGCCACCGGCGCGAGAATTACGGCCAGCCCATGCGCAACATCTTCACCGCCGTGCGCCGTCTGGCGCTTGACTACCCGGACGTGGAGATCGTCTATCCCGTGCACCTGAGCCCGGTCGTGCGCAGCACGGCGGAGGAACTGCTCGGCGGCGTGCCGAACATCCGGCTCATCGCGCCGCTCGACGCCGTGGATATGCACCGGCTCATGGCGCGCAGCTACATGGTCATGACCGATTCCGGCGGCATTCAGGAAGAGGCCCCCGCGCTCGGCAAGCCCGTGCTCGTGCTCCGGCGCGAGACGGAGCGGCCGGAGGCCGTCACCGCCGGCACCGTCAAGCTCGCCGGCACGGATACGGAGGACATCTACCGGCTGGCCGCCGAGCTGCTCGACAACCCGGCCGCCTACGACCGGATGGCCAAGGCCGTCAACCCCTATGGCGACGGCAAAGCCTGCCCGCGCATCGCGCAAGCGATCCTGAGCCATTTTCTCCCCAATGTGCAGCCGCCCGAGCCGTTCGTGCCCGCGCACTAAAGAAACAGCATCCCGCCGAGGATGAACAGCAGCTCCTTGTCGCCGCTCTCGCGGTACATGAGATACAGCACCAGAATCAGCAGCAGGTCCTCACTCTCGAGGTCCGCAAGCGAAAATTTCTGCAGCAACTGCTGCAAGCCGCCGCCGGGCAAGCCCGGCGGCGGCTTGTTGTTTCCGGCAGACGGCGCGGGCGGGCGCGGGCGGATCTCCGGCTGCGGCGCGTCCGGCACGCGCTCGACCCGGCCGCTGTTGCCCTGATAGCGATTATACATGGTCGTCCCCCTCTAAGTCCTCGGCGGCGAGCTCGGCAAGCGACGCGAGCCGCGCGAGCTTCATGGCGCGGTCGATCTTGCGCCGGCGCTTCTCAGCCAGATAGGGCTTCATGGCCTCGAGCAGGTGGCGATTGGCGGAGTCATGCCCGCCGCCGCGCAGCGCCGACATCATCCGGCGCAGCTGCCCCATGTCGAGGTCAAGCTCCGGCTCCGGCGCGGACGGCGGCGCTGACTTGTCGCCGCCGTCGCCCAGGATCGAGGATGCCAACTGCGCGATCTTGCCGAACTGCTTCGGATCATTGAGCAGCGCGTCGAGCTTTTCCCCGATCTCATCCATCCTGCATCGCGTCCTTTACTTTTCCGGCCAGACGCTGCCCGGTGTCCGTGCTGAGCACCTGCGTGAGGATCTGCCGCAGCGTCTCGGTGTCCCCCGCGCGCGCCGCCTGCTCGATCTTCTGCGCATCGAGCGCGCCGGCCAGCTTCTGCCCGTCGGTCGAGTCGGCGATCTCCTGCAGACGCTGCAGACGTCCGTCGCGCGCAAGCTGGTTTTTCAGCGCATCCAAGTCCTTCATATCGGTCACGCTCCATTCGGGGCGGCTTGACTTTGCAGGCCGTGTCCCGTATAATGCGGATGGCCCGGCTGTGCCGGGTATCCTGCTTTTATTGTATTCTATGAGCAATGCAGAGGTGACTTGCCACGAAGATCCTTGTTTTTTCCGATTCTCACGGCCGGACGCTCGGCATGGTGCGCGCCATCCGGCAGCAGCAGCCGGACGCCGTGTTCCATCTCGGCGACTGCGAGCGCGACACGCAGCGGCTGGAAAAGGAGTTTCCGGACCTGCCGCTGTACCGTGTGTGCGGCAACTGCGACCGGGAGCCCGTGAACCCCGAGGTGCTGCAACTCACGCTCGACGGCGTGAAATTCTTCCTCACGCACGGGCACCGATACAGTGTGAAGTATACGCTCGACGCCCTGCTCAATGCAGCCTATTTCGCGGGCGCGGACATGGTGCTCTTCGGGCACACGCACCGCGCCATGAGCGAGACCATGCAGGGGCTGTACGTCGTCAACCCCGGCACGGCCGGCGTCGGCGCAGCGTGCACATACGCCTGCATCGAGACGGAGGACGGCGCCGTCCGCACCGTCGGCATCCACGCCATTCCCGAGGTATAAATCATGCGCCCCCGGCATCAGGCCGGGGGCGCATGAAACTTTCGTGTTACTTTTCGCTGAACGTCACATAGAGCGTGTGGTTGCTGTCCACGTTCATAAAGGAATAGCTCGTCAGCGGCAGGACCGTAGTGCCGTCGATGACCAGCGTCGCGACCTCGTAGCCGTCCTTCGGTGTGATCGTGAACGACACGCTGCCGCCCTCGGCCACCTTCTGATTGCCGCTCGGGCTGACGCTGCCGCCGGCGCCGCACGTGACGGTGACGGTGTACTCCTTCTTCTCCGGGCCGGCCGAGATGGAGACCTGGATTGTCGTGCCCGGCTTGACCATCGTGCCGCCGACCGGGTTCTGGCGCGCAACGGAGCCCTTGCGCACGTTGTCATCATAGACATTCCCGCCCGCCTCCACGGTGACGTCGAGACTCTTGGCCGTCGCCTGCGCCTGCTCAAGTGTCAGGCCGACGAAGCTCGGGATCGCGACCGGAGTGTCCTCCGGCGCCACGGGCTGCTCCTTCGGGCCGAGCGAGACGACGAACGCGACCGCCTGCCGGTGCTTGAGCTGCGTGCCCTCGTTAACGTCCTGCCGGATGACGATGCCCTTGGTCTCATCGCTGTTTTCATACGTGATGCTCGGCTCGGCATCCAGCTCCGCGAGCTGCGCCTTGGCCGATTCCTCCGTCTGGCCGACGAGATTGGGCAGGATGCGCTCATTTCCTTTATGAAAATTGAACACGCCGGACAGCGCGCAGATCACGACCGTGACCAGGGCGAGCACCGCCGTGATCGCCGTGATCGTCAGCCGTTTGCGCTCGCTCATGCGCCGGACGCCATGACGGCGGCGTGTAGTTGTCTGTCTGCTCATATTTTTTCCTCCGGAATCGACAGGATGGATAGAAATTTCAAGGAAACAAGTATATAATAACATAGACGCAGCGTTTTGACAAATGTTCGTTTCTGGGAGGATCTTTCTATGGAAAAAATCGCACTCGTGACCGGAGCGTCCCGCGGCATCGGCAAGGCGACCGCGCTGGCGCTGGCCCGCGACGGCTGGACGGTACACGTGAACTATATTAAATCCCGCGAGGCGGCCAAGGCAGTCGCCGCGCAGACCGGCGGCATGGCCATCTGCGCCGATGTGAGCAACGCGCAGGCCGTCTGCGCCATGTTCGAGAAGATCGGCCCCGTGGATCTGCTGGTGAACAATGCCGGTGTCGCGGTCTACGGTCTGCTGACGGATCTCGACCCGGCCGTCTGGCAGCGACTGTTTGACGTAAACGTCACGGGCATGTACAACTGCTGCCGCTGCGCGATCCCGCCGATGGTGCATGAAAAAGCCGGGCACATCATCAATCTCGCCTCCATCCTCGGCACAAACGGCGCCTCGTGCGAAGTGGCCTACTCGGCCACGAAGGGTGCCGTCGTCGCCTTTACAAAGGCACTGGCCAAGGAACTCGGCCCGTCCGGCATTCGCGTCAACTGCGTCGCCCCCGGCTGCATCGACACGGACATGATCGCAAACCTCAGCCCCGAGGACAAGGCGGAACTGGCCGACAGCACGTCCCTGTGCCGCATGGGCACGGCGGAAGACGTGGCCGATGCGATCACGCTGCTGGCAAGCGAGCGCGCCCGATTCGTGACCGGGCAGGTGTTCGGTGTGGACGGCGGATTGCTGATCTGAACCAAATCACGTAAAAAGCAGGTGCACACCGGATCGGTATGCACCTGTTTTCGTTTTTATTCCGCCGCCGGCGTGCCGGATGCAGCAGCGCCGGGCGTCGTGGACTTGTTGCGGCCGCGTCCGCCGCGGTGGCGGCGGCGATGGCCGTCGGCGCGTTTTTCCCCGTTCGGGGCGGCACCCTCGGCCGGCTTTGGCGGCTGCGCCTTGGCGCGGCTGCGCTCGGCGTTCTCACCTGCGGGCTTGTCCCCAGGCTTGCGCGCGCCGGATTTGCGGTTCGGCTGGGACTTTTGGCGCTGCTGACCCTTGGCCTTCGTTCCCTCCTGCGCCGGCTGCTCCGCCTTCGGGGCGGTCTGACCGTCGGCAGGCTTCTTCCCGCCGTGGCCGCGCGAGCGGCGGCGCGGACGCTTCTTCTTCTCGCCGGATTCAGGCGTGCGCGCGGTCTCCGGCTTCTTGTCGCCGTAGACCTCATCCGCAAAGAGCTGCGGCAGCGCCCAGGGATCCTCCTTCGGCTCCTCGTCGCGCACCGGCTTCGGCCGGTCCTTGAGCAGGGACGGCAGCGGTTCGCCCGGCTTCGGGCGGCCGCCGGGGATCACGGCGATCTCATCGGCCTGATAGTTTTTGAAAACGTCCTCACCCTGACCGTCGAGCTTGACCTTCAGGCTGCTGCGCAGGATGTTGACCGACGACACCGTACCGTAGCCGGCAGGCGTCTCGACAAAGGCGCCAACCTTCGGCACGGCCTTGACCAGCTCCTCATACGCCGCCTGCTCATAGCGCAGGCAGCACATCAAACGGCCGCACGCACCGGAGATCTTCGACGGGTTGAGCGACATGGACTGCACCTTCGCCATCTTCGTGGACACGGGCTGAAAGTCGTCCAGAAACTGATTGCAGCAGTACGGGCGGCCGCAGATGCCAATACCGCCGAGCATCTTCGCCTCATCGCGCACGCCGATCTGGCGCAGCTCGATGCGGTTGCGGAACACGGAGGCCAGATCCTTGACCAGCTCGCGAAAATCCACGCGCCCGTCGGACGTGAAGAAAAACATGGTCTTGTTGCCCTCAAAGCTGCACTCCACATCCACGAGCTTCATATCCAGACCGTGCTCGGCGATCTTCTGCTTGCAGATGGCAAACGCCTCTTTTTCGCGGCGGCGATTAATTTCCTCAATGCGCAGATCGTCTTTCGTGGCGATGCGCGCCAGCGAACGCAGCGGCTGCACGACCGTCTCGTCCGGCACCGCATGACTGCCCTGCACGCACTCGGCCAGCTCCAGCCCGCGCGACGTCTCGACGACCACTTTCTCGCCCGTGCGCACGGCAATGCCGTGCGGGTCAAAGAAATAGACCTTGCCGCGGTTTTTGAATTTTACACTGATTACTTCTGTCAATTTGATATCCTCACTTCTGAACTTTCGCCTGCACGCCCGAAACGGACAGCAGGCCAAAGATATGCTTCGTGCCGACATTGGCGCGGCGGTAGCGCTCGCAGGTCTCCAGCAGGCGAAGCTGCTGCGCGCACAGCGCCTGCGGCAGCGCCGTCTCGTCCGGTTCCGCCAGCAAGTGTACCAGCCGGTGCTGCACGGCGGGGAGAAATGCCGAGAGCGTCTGCGCATCCATGCCCTCCTGTGCAAGGCACCAGCGCAGGAGCGTCAGCCGGTTTTGCGACGCAACCACGCGCAGATAGTCCTCTGCCAGGGTGCGGATCTCGTCCGATTCCTGCAGCTGCTCCGCCGGATCGCGCAGCAATGCACAGCGCGAGCGCACCGTCGGCAGCAGCAGCTCCGGACTCGCAGCCGCGAGGATGAACGCCGCGCTCTGCGGCGGCTCCTCCAGCAGCTTCAAAAACGCATTCTGCGCATTGAGATTCATCGTATCCGCCTGGCGCAGAACATAGACCTTCTTTTCCGCCTCGCTCGGCAGAATGTACGCCGTGGCCGCGACACCGCGGATCTGGTCGACCTTGATTTCCGGCCGTTTGCCAGTACCGTCCGGCGCGATATAGATCACATCCGGGTGCACACCGTCATAGACTTTGCGGCAGTCCCGGCACGTCCGGCACGGACGCACACCGTCACTGCGGCAGAGCATGGCCGCCGCCAGATCGAGCGAGAGCCGGTCGCGCGCCTGCTCCGACTGGGACGCGACAATATATGAATGCAGCAGATGCTCCTGCGGTTGAAATTGCAGCATACGCGCGCTCCTTTCCGGCATACATTGTCTATTTTACCCGCTGCGGCCGGATTCGTCAATCACTATTGCATTTCCAGAAATAAAAAAAGCAGGCAGCACCGGCTGCCTGCTTTTTTGTGCATGTGTTCAAGCGTTCTTCTCGAGGTAATCCACGACCCGACGGACGGTGGTCAGCTCCGCTGCCTTCTCGTCCTCGATCGTGATGCCGAACGCATCCTCAATCGACATGACCAGCTCCACGACGTCGAGCGAATCCGCGCCGAGATCGTCCGCGATGTTGGTGTCCATGGTGATGGTGTTTTCGTCCACTTCAAACTGATGGGCGAGCAGTTGTCTCACTTGTTCGAACATAATACCGTTTCCTCCTAAGTCTCTCGTCAGCTCCACTCACGGCTGACCGGTTTGTTGCTGGTGCGCTGCGGCTTCTCGTAGGAGACCACAACGCGGCGGTTCGGCTCGGTACCGGTCGAACTCGTCGTCACGCCTTCGTAATCCTGCAGTGCCGTGTGGATGACGTGGCGCTCGTAGGAATTCATCGGCTCAAGCGCCATGCTGCGCTTGTACTTGATGGCCTTGGCGGCCATCTTCTCCGCCAGACGCACGAGCGACTCCTCGCGCTTGGCGCGGTAGCTCTCGGCATCGACGCTGATGTGCATGTGCTTATCGCTGCCGCGGTTGACGGCGTAATTGGTCAGGTGCTGGATCGCGTCAAGCGTCTCGCCGCGGCGGCCGATGACCGCGCCCATGTTGCTGCCGGACAGGTTCACGTTCACGCCGCCGTTTTCACGCGCGGTGATCTCGATCTCTGCCTGGATGCCCATGTGCTCGAGCAGGCCGCTGACGAACGCGCGGATGCGCGCATAGCTCTCAGGCTCATCCGCCGCCGCTGCAGGGGCAGCAGGCGCGGCCGCAGGCTGCGCCTGCGCCTCGGCTGGGGCCGCAGCCGGAGCTTCGGCAACGGTCTCAGGCTCCTCATCCGGCGCCTCGTACTGCACGCGGACGACCGCGGGGCTGGCGCCGATGCCGAGGAAGCCGGACTTGGCGCGCTCGACGATCTCAACGGAAACATCATCCCGGTCAAGGCCAAGCTCCTCGAGCGCGGCGGCGATTGCCGCCTCTTCCGTCTTGCCGGACTTTTCCAGTGCTTTTAACATCATTCAGTACTCTCCTGTTTTCCTTCCGGGACTTCGGCAGCCGGCGCCTGCTCCGTCTCGGGAGCGGCGGTCGTCTCCGTTTCATAATGGTCCCGCGCATAGGCACGGCCGCGCGCATAGCGGCGGTTGCCAACCTGGGACTCCGGCGCAGCCGCCTGCTCGATGCCGAGGCGCTCGCGGCGGGCGGCGCGCTCTTCACGCACGACCGCAGCCTTGCGCTCGTCATCCTTCTGCTTCTGGCTGGCCTGGATCTTCTTCTTGCTGGTATTGGGGTTGACGACGGTCTCACCGGCAGCCTTCAGGCGCTCTGTCTCGAGACGCTTGCGCTCAAGTTCGGCATCACGCTCTTTTTCGCGCGCGATGCGCTCAGCATCGAGCTTGTCGAGCTGCTTGTTGAAAACCTTCGTCAGGCTGATATCACGCAGGATGCCGAGGATGCTGTTAACAATCCAGTAAATGCCCAGAGCGGCCGGCATCGTGTAGCAGATCCACAGCGACACGAGCGGCATCATGATCATCATGGTCTTGTTGGTCGTAGCGGCCTGCTGCTGGTTGGCAGCGGGCTGCGGCGTCATCGACGTGCTGATCTTCATGGACAGCCACGAGAGCACCGCCGAGACGATCGGGATCAGGAACAGGCCTAGAGCCGGAAGCCAGACGGCTTTGTTGCTCCAGTCAAACGTCCAGATCTTGAACGACGGCTGCTGGCCCATGTTCAGACCGATGAACGAATAGTCGATATCCAGCAACTTGCCCGAGAAATCACCGAACGCGCCGGTCACGGCGTCCCAGTTCTGATGGATCAGGTCGGTGATCTGGATCTCCTGATAGGCAGACTTCGTCTGTGCGACATAGCCCGCATTGGTCGTGACCCAGTCGGTCAGCTGCGTGACGGCTTCCGCGCTCAGGCCCATCATCTTTGTCAGCGGCTGACGGATGACGCTGTAGAGCGCGATCAGGATCGGGAACGGGATCAGGCTCCAGAGACAGCCGGACATCGGGTTGATCTTCTCTTCCCGATAGAGCTTGGCCATCTCTTCATTGAGCTTTTGCTGGTTTCCCTCGTGCCGGCGCTGAAGCTCCGCGATCCGCGGCTGAAGGCGGCTGGTGCGCATCATGCTCTTCTTGCTCTTGGCCATGAACGGAAGCAAAATCAGGTTCACGACGACGCCGAAGAGGATGACCGCCCAACCGTAGCTGCCGGTCAGCTCATAGAGTGCTTTGAGCAGCCAGGCAAAGGGTGCAGTAATCCAGGACATAAGACGACTCCAATTCTAAAATTCTTAGGATTTCCCAGTCATGGCACCGGGTCATAAAATTCATGCTCGCCCGTATGGAACGGGTGGCACCGACATATGCGCTTGATGGCCAGCCATGAGCCCTTGAGCGCTCCGTATTTCTGCAGAGCCTCGAGCGCATATTCCGAGCAGGTCGGAATGAACCGGCAGCAGGGCGGTTTGAGCGGTGAGATATACCTGCGGTAAAACTTCACCAGCGCGATGAGCAGTCGCTTCATGCGCCGTCATCCCCTTCCGTCAGCAGGCCGAGCTGGGCGCACGCCGATAAAAACGCTGCCTCCAGCTGATGATAATCCGCCGTGCACGCGCGCACGCGCGACACGACGACCAGATCATACCCGCGCACGATCTGCCGCTCATGCAGGCGATAAATCTCCCGCAGACGGCGGCGGATGCGGTTGCGCACGACGGCATGGCCGACTTTGTTGGACACGGTGTAGCCGATGCGGCTGCGGCCGGCGCGGTTTTTCCGACAGTAGACCACCAGATACGCATTGGCGCAGCTTTTGCCCTTCGAGTACAGACGCCGGAATTCATAGTTCTGTTTGATCGTGCTGGTAAATTCCAAAGGTCTCCCCCGATCCTCTCTGCTGTGCAGACCCTCCGGAAATGCCTTTAGGGCGGAAAGATCCCGCCCTGAAAAACATAATTAAGGAGTCTGCCTGCTCACGCGCAGCAACTCAGTAGCTGAGATGCTTTCTGCCCTTCGCTCTGCGGCGGGACAGCACCTTGCGGCCGTTGGCGGTCGCCATTCTCTTGCGGAAGCCGTGCTCTTTCTTGCGCTGAAGCTTCTTGGGCTGATAGGTACGGAACATGGTGTTTTCTCCTTTCGATCATACTCAACAGCGGCTCGCGCCGCCGTAGTTGGCAAAAAGTATCCGGCGCCAGACGACTGACGCCGGATATATATTATACACTATGGAATTTCTCCCTGTCAACCTTCATTTTTTGCACTCGCTGCACCGCGCAGATCCTCGCCGGTAATGTACTTTTTCAGCGGCTTCCACAGCAGCGCACCGACGATGAGCACGATCACCATGTCGATGAGCATATAGCTGCCGTTATACAGCGCCGAGTAGAACCACGGCGACGTCATCGTCAGGCCGAAGAAGGTCTCGGGCATATACTCGGCCCAAATCGTCGCGCCGACGACATAGTGCACGAGAAAGCGCGCCACGCTGCCGACGACCGTGCCGATGAAGAAGCCGCCCTTGAGCTTCGAGCACGCGCCGGCGAAGCCGAGCACCGTGAACGCGAGCAGATAGTCGCCAATGAGCGACTGCCACGTCCAGGCATACGTGCTGCTGAGCACTGCCTGCAGGATGCTGTAGGCAAAGCTCGCGAGCATGCCGGGGCCAAAGCCCCAGCGGGCGCAGTACAGGAAGATTGGCAGCATCTCGATCGTGATGGAGCCGCCCTGCGGGAGCTCAAAGAGCTTGAGATAGCTCAGGACCTGGGCAAGGGCGATGAAGATCGCGCCCTCGCACAGCGCGCGCAGGCGCAGATGGGATTTGCTTTGGGTCATATTGTGTTCCTCCTCAAAGAAAAAACTGCATTGCCGAAACAATGCAGTCCATAGAAAACGATAGAATATGAATTTCGTTTCCTACGCCGGCATTATCCGGATCAGGTCTGTGGGTATCGAGCTTCGATTCACTCGTCTCAGCCGGGAATGACCCAGCCCCCCAAATGGTACGTTGTTATTAATACACGATTGTCCGCAATTTGTCAAGTCATTGTCTGCGCGGCGGCGCATAAAGATCCGCAGCGGCGGCAAGCATGTTCTGCATCTCCAACCGGGCCGACGGCGGCGAGAGGATCTCCACCTCGGTGCCGAAACCGAACAGCCAGGCATAGAACTTTGGGCTCGTGACCACGTTGAGCGCGACCGTAAAATACGCCGGCCCGTCGGCGACCACGATCACGTCCTTGCCGAAGCGGTCGAGCACCGCGCCGACCAGATGATTGGCAAAGCGCAGCCGCACCGTCTGCTCTTCCCCGCTGAACATGCTGAACACTTTTTTGGAATACGCCGACAGGTCCAGCTTTGAAAGGTCTTCCGTGCCCACGCGCGGCGCCTCCAGCGCGGAGATGTCCGTCATCTTGTCCACACGGTAATGCTTGCGCAGCTCCGCCTCGGCATCCCACGCCAGCAGGTAGTAATTCTCATTGTCCCACATCAGCGCCAGCGGACTGACGACATAGTACGCACCCGCCTTGCGGTAGCGCCGCTGCTTAGAGATGGTGTATTCAAAGTAGTGGAAGCGGATCTGCCGGTCCCGGGAAATCGCGTCAGAGATTTCGTCCACGTTATAATAGACGCTCTCATTCATGCTCTTGACGCGGCCATGAACATAGACCTGCCGCTGCAGGAGCTGTGCATCATAGATGCTGGCAAGACTTTCGATCTTTTTAATGAGCGCCAGCGTCTTTTTGTGCGTGATAAACTTGGATGACTGGACGCTGTCGACCAGCAGTTTGAGCTCCGGTGTTTCAAACGCGCGCGAGCCGACGTAATACCCGGTCGTCTTGGTCTTGGTCTGCACGATGTCTATCCCGAACGTGCGCAGTGCCTCGAGATCGCCGTAAATACTCTTACGCTCGGCCGACACGCCGCGCTGTGCCAGCTGTGCGATCATCTCCGGCACGGTCATCGGATGGCGCTCATCCGTCTGCTGCAGCAGGATCTCCATCAGGTACAACAGCTTCAATTTCTGATTCGGTGATTTCGGCATAGCTCCCTCTCTTCTCTGCTTCTGCGCACATATCCAACTCATGGAACGGTTGCATTTTATCACAAATATCTGTCACAAAAAAGCACCCATGCAGAAAGTGCGCAGTTTTCTGCATAATTTACATCGTTTTTGGCACCCGGATACAGTTTTCGGAGACGGCTTCCAGCATGATCGTTCCATTTCTGCATGCAGCCGCGCTCTGCCTCCCTCCCCGGTTTCCTACATCATAGCAAAAGGAGAGTCCCATAATCAGGACTCTCCTTTTCCTGTCGAAAAAAAGCGCAAAAGCGGGCAGCGCATACGCACCGCCCGTCGATCAGATCGGAAGCTGTTATTCAGAAGCTGCAGCCGTGCTGCGCCTGTGCCGCAGACGCGCGCTGCCCACGTCAATACCCCAGACGAGCAGCACGAAGCCCAGGAAGATCGCGCTCACATCACTCCACGCGTACTGGTTCATGGCGAAAATGAGCGGCGCGCCGATGCCGCCGGCGCCGACAAGGCCGAGCACGGACGCCTCGCGGATGTTGACATCGAACCGATACAGCACCGCCGAGGCGAGCGCCGGAGCGAGCTGCGGCAGCACCGCATAGCGGATGCGCGGCAAAAGCGACACACCCATGGCGCGCAGCGCGTCATAGGCGCGAAAATCCAACGCCTCAATCGCCTCGGTGAAGCGCTTGCTCAGCAGGCCGATGCTGCACACCGCGAGCGTCAGCACTCCGGTGAACGCCCCCGGACCGGAGACGCGGATGAAGATGAGCCCGTAGATCAAAAACGGTACGGAGCGGATCGCCACGATGAGCACCCGAAACAGCAGCGCGGCCGGGCGCGGCAGCAGCTTCGGCGTGCTCAAAAACGCTAAGGGCGCGGCAAGCAGCGCGCCGAGCCCCGTTCCGGCCAGCGCGATGCCGACCGTCTCGAGCAGCAGCCAGCCGAGTCCGTCCTTGCCCGTGCCGAAAAAGAAGCGCCAGTCCGGATGCAGCAGCCCCGTGCCCATGGCCGAGAGCACGGACTTGCTCGTGTGCGCAAAGTCCGGCGGGTCGATGCCCACCGTGCAAACGGCCACGCACAGCAGCACCGCCGCCCAGAGAACGCGCTTTGCCGGGCGCGAAATGCTGCGCTCGCCGCGGATGATGCGCCCGAGCGCATGGCTGAGCCACTCGATGCAGCACACGGTCACAAACAGGCACATGAGGATTGTGCCGACGCGGTCGTATTCCCGCCACGAGATCTTCTCGTTGAGCAGCAGACCGATGCCGCCCGCGCCGACATAGCCGAGGATGGCGCTGTGGCGCACGTTCGTCTCGAGCAGATAGAGCGCGTTTGTCAGATAGCCGGACGCGATCTCCGGCACAACGGCGCGCGCATATGCCCGTGCCGGGGACGCGCCCATGGCGCACAGCGCACGGTAGGGCGCGAGCGTGAGCGTCTCGATGTCCTCATAGGTCAGGCGCGTCATGACCGCAAGCGTAAAGACCGTGATGGCAACCGTGCCGGAAAACGTGCCAAGGCCGAACAGAAACGTCGCCAGCAGCGCAAGGATCAGCGCCGGGAACGAGCGCAGCACCTGCACCAGAAAGCGCAGCACTGCGCGCACCGGCGCGGGACACGGCAGATTGTGCGCGCACAGCGGCGCGAAGCCGAGCGCCAGCACGACGCCCAGCGCCGTACCGGTGACAGACATACGCAGCGTCGCCAGCAGCGGCGGCACGATCGCGGACAGATAGCTCCAGTCCGGCGGGAAGAGCTGCGCGGCAATGTCGCGCAGGTGCGCCCGCCGCGCCCAGAGCACCGCGGGGTCGCAGCCTGTCAGCCAAAAGGCAAGCACAAACAGCGCGAGCACACCCAGTGCCCGCGCCCAGCGTTTTGCACGCGCACGCGTCATGGCGCGGCCTCGCTTTCCGCGCTGCCATAGATGCGTGCAAGATCTGCGTCCGTCACGGCATCGGGCGCGCAGTCGAGCACGATCTGCCCCGCGTGCAGACCGAGGAGCCGGGAGGAAACCGCCCGGCTCTGGTCGAGATTATGACTGTTCATGAGGATGGCGACACCCTCGGTGCGCGATATATCCTGCAGCAGTGCAAGGATCTGCCGCCCGGTGACCGGGTCGAGCGAGGCGACCGGTTCGTCTGCGAGCAGCAGCGCGGGCTTTCGCATGAGCGCACGCGCGATGGCGACGCGCTGCTTCTGCCCACCGGACAGGCTGCAGACCGGCTCGCCGCACTTATCGGCAAGACCGACGCGCGCGAGCAGCCGCTCAGCCTCCGCGATCTGCGCGCGCGAAAACAGGCCCAGCAGCGCCGCCGGCAGCGCCATGTCCGGCAGGCAGGCGTTGAGCACGTTCTGCCGGCAGGAGACCGGCTCTACGAGCGCGAAATCCTGATAGATGGTGCCGATGCGCTTTTGCACGGCGCGCTTGGCACGGCCGCGCGCGTGGGAAAACGGCTGCCCGTCGATGCACACTTCCCCGCCGTCGCACGGCAGTGTGCCGTTGAGGATGCGAAACAGCGTCGTCTTCCCGGCACCGGACGGGCCGATAACGGACACGAACTCCCCCGGCTCCACACCGAAGGAGACGTCCGTCAGCACCGGCGGCCGAGCGCCGAAGCGCTTGCAGATGTGCGCAGCTTCCAGCAGCATGGTGTTACTTCCCCGCCGACTTGAGCATGGCCTGCGCGGCACGCTCGCCGTCGTAGTCGGAGTCCTTGCCCCAGGTGTAACCGACCTGACTGAAGACGCTGATGATCTGCTTGCCCTCGTCGGTCTGGGCGATCTCGATGAACGCCTCGCCGAGCGCCTTGCGGAAATCCTCGTCCGCCATAAGGTCGGAGGTCTTGCTGTAGGCGATCATGTCGTTGTAGATACCATCGGTCACGCCGATGATGCCGGTCTGCTCGACCATGGGGGCCGTGCCGCCGAACTTCTCCTGCCAGTTGGGCGCGTTCTTGATGCGGATGTGGCCAAAGGAGACCATCACATCCGCCTGACCGGTGGCCAGACGCGCAAGCGACGTGCTGTGGGAATCAGACTGCACCACGTGATCGAGATCCGCAATGGTCTTGCCGTAGTGCTCCTGCAGCCAGAGGCTCGGATAGATGTAGCCGGACGCGGACGTCGGGGCGAGCACGGACCAGGTCGCACCGTTGAGATCATCCCACGTCAGTTCCTCGCCGCTATTGACCTTTGCCAGCAGCGCCTGCCCCTTGGCGCTCGGACCGGCCAGAATGATCGAGCGGTAGTAAGTCGTCATGTCCTGCGTGTTTTCCTCGATGGTGCCGTCGTTCCAGTCGGCGGGGTTATCGGAGTCCTTGTTGATGCCATAGCGCAGTGCCGTCAGCAGCACGTCGCAGTCATCGGAAAACAGGACGTAGTTGCCGCCGGAGATGAAGCCGATGTCCGCGCTGCCGGCGCTGAGCGCCTCGCCCACGGCGGTGTAGCTCGTGCCGACGGTCATGTCGATGTTCTGCACGTCATAGTCCTTTTCCAGCAGCTTCGCCTTGAGCAGCGCCTCGAGCGGTTCGGTCGCCGTCGTGATCTGATCGGCGTCCGCATACGGGGAGAACGCGATCTTCAGACTCTCGATCGTCTTGGTGCCGCCGCTGGCTTTTCCGGCGTCCTTCTGGCCGCAGCCGGCCATCAGGCCGAGCGCCATGACCAAAGACAACACCATTGCCACTACTTTTTTCATGTACATACCCTCCAGATAAATTCTTTCTCCCGGCCGCGGGCATAAAAAACGGCATATGCAGCGCTGCATATGCCAACCTGACGACCGGCAGACGCTGAGAATCCGCCCCTTACGGACGGATTTGGTCGGTCGATCTTCCCTGAGATCCTCTCAGCCCGGAACACGGGCTCCCTCGCGATCTGGTTTCGTCATCACTGTTTTGTTGAGCGCGGCGCCAGGGAGCTCCCCCTTTCGCCGCATTCCGGAAACCATCGACAGCTTACCACATGGTGCCGGAGAATGCAAGCGGTTTGTAAAATGGAAGTAAAATTTCTGCCGCCGCGACATTTTCACCGGCGAATATGCAGCGAAACGAAGGAAAACGCGGGCGGTGCTAATGCACCGCCCGCACATATTTTGTGCCGCGTGGGTCACTTCTTCACGTTTTTGCAAAACTCCATCAGGATCGTGGCGACTTGCTCACGGGTCGCGCTTCCCTGCGGCTCGAGGAGGGTCTGGCCGCCGTTGCTCGCGCCAGAGATCAGGCCAAGTGCCACGGCATCCGCCATGGCATCCTTCGCCCAGTCGGACACGCTGTCCGCATCCGGGAAGGTGCTCAGGTCAGCGGGCGTCCACGTACGCTTGATGTTCAGGATCCGGTCGGTGTACTCCATGAGGATGACAGCGATCTGCTCGCGCGTGACGGGCAGGTCGGGGTCGAACGTCGTGCCGTCGCCCGTGCCGGCGACCACGCCGGTCTGATAGGCCCAGAGGACCGCGTCCTGATACCAGTCCTGTGTGAGATCGGTAAACGGCGTCGTGCCGGAAACCTCCGGTTCACCCTCGAGGTTATAGAGGATCTGCACGATCTGGGCGCGCGTCGTCGTCATGGTGGGCGCAAACTTATCGCCGCCGGTGCTGCCCATGAGCTTGTGCGTCACGCAGTACTGGATGCCGGGGTAGGCCCAGTTTTTCGTCACGTCGGAGAACATCTCCGTCACGTCGACGTCGCTGCCGGTAGCCGGGATAGTCTCGGTCTTCGTCTCGCCGCAGCGGGTACAGGTGAAGGTCTTTACGCCGTCCTCAGCTTCGGTGGCGGGCTTCGTCACTTTGCCTTCGTCCCAGCTATGGCCGAGGGCTGGAATCTCGCGGGTAAAGGTCTTGCCGCAGCCCGCTTCGGGACAGACGCTCGTCTCCGAGCCCGGCTCGGTGCAGGTCGGCTCTTTTTCTCTGGTCCATTCGCTGAAGTAATGAATGGTTGCATTTTTCAAGACATCGCTGTAGTCACTAATTTTGATTTTGTTCCACGCTATTTCTGTCCCAGTGTAGTAGACATCAGTCAAATTATCACAATCAAAAAAAGCACTCCCTCCAATGATCGTCACGCTGTCCGGGATCGTCACGCTGGTCAGAGATGTGCAATCAAAGAAAGCAGAATCGCCAATGCTCGTCACGCCATCAGCAATCACAGCTGACTTTACCGGGCTTCTAATGCCATACCACGGCGCACCAAGATGATCATAGCCATGCATATCACCGCTGCCGCTGATCGTCAGCACGCCCTCGCTGTCCAGCGTCCAGGTCAGGTTGCTGCCGTCGCCCTCTGCACCGCAGGTACCGCTGTCCACGATGTCTGCCGCCAGCGCCGTGGCCGGCAGGAGCGATGCGATCATCAGCGCCGCGAGCACGAAGCTCAAAAGTCGTTTTTTCATGTGTTTCCTCCCTATTGGTTTTTTCTGCTATTTTGCAGCAGCCCCGCCGCCGCAGAAAGCAGTACGCAGGCCGCCGAAGTGTTCGGCATTGCGATTAAACAAAGTAAATTTATTATAACATTTTTTATCAAATATGCAATACCGTTTACACATATATGGAAGCATCCCGGCATACTCCCCGCGGCCGACAGCGCCTCAGCCTCATATTCCCCGCGGAAATTCATATACTGAATTACGCAAATATGGGGAGTGGTGTCAGTGCACACGGACATGGAAGCGCGCGCATGCGATCTTGCGGAATATCTTCTCGCCAACAATACCACCGTCCGCGCCGCCGCCAAACAATTCGGCGTTTCAAAATCGACCGTCCACAAGGATCTGACGGAGCGGCTGGAGAAGATCAACCCCGCGCTCTATCAGCAGGTCCGGCAGCTGCTGGACCGCAACAAGGCGGAGCGGCACATCCGCGGCGGCATGGCGACGCGGCGAAAATACAAAGGTACATAAACCGGCGCGCGGCCTCCCGGACGGGCGGCCGCGCTGCGCATATTTCTCACCAAAACGGAAACGCTACCGTCGAAGGTGATTGCTTGAAATCCAAACGAATCGGACCTCAGACCGTGCAGTTTCCCACCCCGCCCGTGATCCTTGCCTCCGCCAGCGTCGTGGGGAAAAAGGAGGGCGTGGGCCCGCTGCACGGCCGCTTTGACAGCGTCAGTCAGGACACTTATTTCGGCACGAAGAGCTGGGAGCAGGCCGAGAGCGCCATGCTGCGGCAGTGCTTCGACCTCGTGTGCCAAAAAGCCGGGCTGCAGCCGGAGCAGCTCGACTATATACTCTCTGGTGACCTGCTCAACCAGTGCGTGGGCTCGGCCTATGCCATGCGAGACATCGGTGTGCCCTATCTGGGGCTGTACGGCGCGTGCTCGACGATGGCGGAATCGCTCAGTCTGGCCGCCATGCTCATCGACGGCGGCTACGCCGAGACCGCCGCCGCGCTCACAAGCTCGCACTTCTGCTCTGCCGAGCGGCAGTACCGGTTCCCGCTGGAGTACGGCGGCGTGCGCACACCGACCGCGCAGTGGACCGTCACCGGCTCCGGCGCGCTCATTCTCGGTGCATCTGGCAACGGGCCGCGCGTGACGATGGTGACGACCGGCAAGATCGCCGACGCGGGCATCACGGACGCGAACAACATGGGTGCGGCCATGGCGCCCGCAGCCTACGAGACGCTCAAGGCGCACTTTGCCGACACCGGCCGCACGCCGGACTACTATGATCTGATCGTGACCGGCGACCTCGGCAAGATCGGGCACGCCGTCGTGACGCGGCTGTTTCAGGACGACGGCATCGACCTCACAGGGCTTTACACCGACTGCGGTCTGCTGATCTATAACCTCGAGGGGCAGGACGTGCACGCGGGCGGCTCCGGCTGCGGATGCAGCGCATCCGTGCTCGCGGGGCATCTGCTGAAGCTGCTGGAGGGCGGCCAGATCCGGCGCCTGCTGTTCGCGGCGACCGGTGCGCTCATGTCACCCACCGCGTCCATGCAGGGCGAGAGCATCCCCGGAATCTGCCACGCCGTGGCGATCGAAACGCAGGTGAACACATGATCCTTGGCTATGGAAAAGCATTTCTGATCGGCGCCGCATTGTGTATGATCGGTCAGATTCTGATTGACAAGACGAAGCTGACCCCGGCGCGCATCCTGACGCTGTACGTGGTGACGGGTGTGGTGCTCGGTGCGGTCGGCATCTACGGGCCATTTGCCAAATGGGCCGGCGCGGGGGCGACCGTGCCGTTGACCGGCTTCGGCAATCTGCTGGCAAAGGGCGTGCATGATGCCGTGGCCGAAAAGGGCGTGCTCGGCGCGTTCACCGGCGGCTTTGAGGCCGGCGCGGCCGGCGTCTGCGCGGCCATTTTCTTCGGTCTGCTCGTGGCCATGTGCTTCAAATCCAAAGACAAGCAATAATATAGACACATCTGCCGCGTACGCGGCGCAAAAAAGAACCGACCCGGATGGATCGGTTCTTTTTTATGTAATGTACGCGGTTTAGCCTCTCGCAGCGGCTTCGCCGGCCTCGAGCGCCTTCATGTTGCCCTCGAGGAACTTGGCCTTCCTCTCGCCAAGCTCGATGCGGATCGCTTCGCCAAGGATCTCGTTGGAGACGACCGGAGCCTTCTCCATCAGAGCGCCGAGGATCGCAACGTTCGCGCCCTTCGGGTTGCCGACAGACTCGGCGATGCCGTTGGCGTCGCAGTAGACGACCTGGATGTCATCACGCTCGGCCTTGCGGTCGATGATGGAGCTGTTGATGACGAGGACGCCGCCCGGCTTGACGTGGCTCTCGAACTTGTCCAGGGACGGACGGTTCATCGCCACAACGCAGTCAGCCATGTCGACCAGCGGGGAAGCGACCGGATCGTCGGAGACGATGACGGAGCAGTTCGCCGTGCCGCCGCGCATCTCGGGGCCGTAAGAGGGCAGCCAGGAGACGTGCTTGCCGTCGAGCATGCAGGCCATAGCCAGGAACTTACCGATCAGGAGCATGCCCTGACCGCCAAAGCCAGCAAAAATGTATTCTTTCTTCATGTTATTCAGCCCCCTTGTCCTTCTTAACGCCGAGCGGGTAGTACGGAATCATGTTCTCTTCCAGCCACTCCATCGCCTTGATCGGGCTCAGGCCCCAGTTCGTCGGGCAGGCAGACAGGACTTCGACCAGCGTGAAGCCCTTGCCTTCCATCTGGTAATGGAACGCCTTGGAAATAGCCTTCTTCGCCTTGACGATGTTCGGGGTGTTGTTAACGGCGACGCGCTCAATGTAGTAGGAGCACGGAACCTCAGCGAGCATCTCGGAGACCTTCAGCGGAGCGCCGCACCAGTCCTCATCACGGCCGTAGGGGCTCGTGGTGGTCTTCTGGCCAACCAGCGTGGTCGGGGCCATCTGGCCGCCGGTCATGCCGTAGATCGCGTTGTTGACAAAGATCGTGGAGATCTTCTCGCCGCGGTGCGCAGCGTGAACGATCTCAGCGGTGCCGATGGAGGCCAGGTCGCCGTCGCCCTGGTAGGTGAAGACGAGGGTGTCCTTGCCGACGACGCGCTTGGCGCCGGTGGCGACTGCGGGTGCACGGCCGTGAGCGGCTTCGTACATATCGCAGTTGAAGTAATCATACGCAAAGACGGAGCAGCCGACCGGCGCGACGCCGATGACCTTGCCGTCCAGATTCATCTCATCAATGACCTCAGCGACCAGGCGGTGGATAATGCCATGGTTGCAGCCCGGGCAGTAGTGGAACTGCTTGTCCGTGAGGAGCTTGGTCTTTTCAAAAACAACAGACATTTACTTGCCCTCCTTCATGCTGATAATCTTCGCCTTGATCTCTTCGGTGGTCGGCATCTGGCTGCCGAGGTGGCCGAAGAAGTCGACCGGCTTTGCGCCGTTGATGGCGAGCTTGACGTCCTCGAGCATCTGGCCTTCGTTCAGCTCGACATCGAGCACAGCCTTCACGCCCGGCTGCTCCGCAGCCTTCTTGACGGCGTCGTACGGGAACGGCCAGACGGTGATCGGGCGGACCAGACCAACGTTGATGCCCTGCTCCTTGAGCTCGGCAATGGCGGACTTGGCGATACGCGCAACCGTGCCGAAAGCGGTGATGACATACTCAGCACCCTCGAGGTTGTACTCTTCCCACTGCTGCTCGTTGGCAGTGATCTCACGATAGCAGGCCTGCAGCTCGTCGTTATGGACGGACAGGGTCTCGGTATCGATGTAGATGGAGTTGATGACGCCGCGCTTGGCCGGATCGTCGCCCGGTTTCCAGCCGGTGCAAGCCCAGGGCTTCTTCTCGGGATCGATCTTGTAGTCGACCATCTCGGGCATCTCCACGGGCTCCATCATCTGCGCGATGATGCCGTCGGCGAGGAAGAGGACCGGTATGCGGTACTTCTCAGCCTTGTCGAAGGCGTACATCATGATGTCGATCGCTTCCTGCACGGATGCCGGAGCGTAGGTCAGCAGGTGATAGTCACCGTTGCCGCCGCCCTTGACAGCCTGGAAGTAGTCGCCCTGAGAAGCCTGAATGTTGCCGAGGCCGGGGCCGCCGCGCATGACGTTCAGGATGACAGCCGGCAGCTGCGCGCCTGCGCAGTAGGAAATGCCTTCCTGCTTCAGGCTGACACCGGGGCTGGAGGAAGAGGTCAGCGCACGTGCACCGGCACCGGCTGCACCATAGATCATGTTGATAGCCGCAACTTCGCTCTCGGCCTGCAGGAAGCAGCCGCCGATTTCGGGCATACGTGCGGACATATATTCAGGAATCTCCGTCTGCGGAGTGATCGGATAGCCGAAGAAGTAACGCGCGCCTGCACGAATCGCAGCCTCAGCGATAGCTTCGCTACCCTTCATAAGCGTCAATGCCATTTTCGATGTACCTCCTTAATCTCTCACAATGCTGATTACCACGTCCGGGCAAGTGCGCGCGCAGGAAGCGCAGCCGATGCAGGCCTCCGGATTCGCGACAACGGACGGATGATAACCCTTTGCGTTGAGTTTGTCCTTCGCCAGCGCCAGAACGCCCTTCGGGCAAGCTCTGACACAGAGACCGCAACCCTTGCAAAGATTCTCGTTGATGGTCACCTTTACCATTTTTGCTACCTCTTTTCTGTTCTGTTTTGCGAAATTGCCTATGTAAACCGCAAGAGCGGGTTACGCCTGTTTTTTCTCCGACAAGCTGTGGATATAGCTGTCCCAGTCGCGCTTCATGATGATGTCTATGGCGACGGGCTTGCCGATATACTTCGGGTCGTGGCCCTCGGCAAGGAAGATATCGAGCATCTCCTTCTTGCCGGTCGTATACATGACCGGAACGCCCGTCCGGTCGCTGACCTCGCGCAGCATCTCATAACCGTCGCGCAGCTCCGCCGGCGTGGTCATGGTGGCGAGGTTCGTGTTATTGATCATACCCGTGATCTTCAGGTGCGAATGGATCTGCATCTGCTCCTGCAGGTCGATGATCTTCTCCACCGTGCCGGCGAGCGGGCGGCGGATGTTGACCACGTTCAAAACCTCCAGCTGCTCCGGGCCCATGGCCATGAAGTCCTGAAAGTCCTCATAATAGCGGCCGAGTGCCGTGGAGCCGACGGCATCACCGCCGACGTCAAACACAACGGTGTCCCAGTTCATGGCAAATGCAGAAGCGACCTCTGCCGGCAGGGACAGCGTCTCCACGCCGGAGCAGGCATAGTTTGGAGAGATGAGACGAATCTCTTTCTGCTCCACGAGCTTGCCGCGCTCAGTCAGGCGGAAGTAGGTATTGACCAGATCGAGGTCAATGAGTTCTGTCTTTCCGGTTTCAGCCGCTTTAAAAGCAAAATTCAGCGCAAGCTCACTCTTGCCGCTGCCGTAGTTGCCGATCATAACATATATCTTTTTCAAAACGATGCTCCTCCCCTCAAGGGGTATTCAAGATGCGCAAATGGGTATTAAAAATCGAAATACATCCATTCAAATATTCAAATCTCAACGGTTATCATAGTAGCACAATCGGGCGAATTCGTCAACAAATGTTGTTCTGTTTTGTGGAACGTCACCAAATTGGCTCGTCATTTCTGGGCATGATGCCAGTTATCTACAAATTAACAATGCCGTCTAAGAATTAACAGCTGTTTTTCCCTGTTTCAGGTAGAGATACCACGCACTCACGCCCACCAGAAGTACGCCGCCGACAAGATTTCCGAGCGTGACCGGCAGCAGATTCCCGAGCAGCGCCCTGCCCCACGTCAGCCCTCCGGCCGCCGTACCGGTCTGTGCCGCCGTCAGCAGACCCGCCGTGAGATAATACATATTGGCCACGCTGTGCTCAAAGCCCGCAACGACGAACGTCATGATCGGAAAAAACACGGCCAGGATCTTCCCGGGGACAGACTTTGCGGCGCTGGCCATCCACACAGCGATGCAGACGAGGAAATTGCAGAGGATGCCGCGCACAAACGCATCCCCGAACGAGAGCGTCGCCTTCGCCTGCGCGATGGCGATCACCGACGCCGCCAGCCGGCCGTCAAACGCAGAAAACACATGCCCCAGCACGCAGAGCGCCGCAACGAGTGCCGCGCCCACAAAATTACCCAGATAGACAACACACCAATTGCGCAGCATCTGCCGCGCGCAGATCACGCGCGACAAAACGCCCATGATCATGAGGTTGTTGCCGGTGAACAGTTCGCTGCCGGCCACAATGACCATGGCGAGGCCGGCCGGAAAAACGCAGCCGGAGACGAGTTTTGCCAGCGACGGGTCGCCCACCGTGGCCGCCGCAGCCGTGGACGCGACGCCCGCCAGCGCGACGAAGGCCCCCGCCATGCAGGCAAGCAGAAACATCCGGCCCAGCGGCAGCGCTGCCTTGGTCCGGCAGGCAGAGAGATAATTCTCCGCAACTTCTTTGGGGGTATACATGGGCAAGTCCTCCGGTTCGATACAAGATATGCAACAGGTCGTATTTTATCACCATATATCTTGTGCCGTCAAGTCCAGCCATGAAAAAGCAGCCGGAGAAGTTCTCCGGCTGCCTAGGTGGCCAGCCATTCGCGCAGGCGCTCCACGGCGCGCCGCTCCAGACGCGACACCTGCACCTGCGAGATATGCAGGATGCCGGCGGCGCGCTGCTGCGTCAGGCCGTGATAAAACCGCAGGGCGATGACCTGCCGCTCCCGCTCCGGGAGCTGGCGCAGTGCCTCGCGCAGGGCGGCGTATTCGACCATGCGCTCCTCCTGATCGTAGTCCCCGAGCGTATGCTCGAGCGTGAAGCCGGTCTCCCCGTTCTCCTTCTGCAGGGACTCTGTGGGACCGGTGGCCGTCTCGGCGGCTGCGATCTCCTCGGGCTCAAGCCCGGTCTCGGCCGAGAGCTCGGAGAGCGTCGGCTCGCGGCCGAGCGTCTGCTCCAGGCGCGTGCGCGCCGTGCGGATGGCCTGCGCGCGCTCCTTGACGCTGCGGCTGACCTTGACCGCGCCATCATCGCGCAGAAAGCGCCGGATCTCCCCCGAGATCTTCGGGACGGCGTATGTAGAAAAGCAGGTGCCGTACTGCTCGTCAAAGCCCTGCATGGCCTTCAGAAAGCCGACGCAGCCAAGCTGGTACAGGTCGTCCGGCTCGACGCCGCGGCCGAAAAACCGCCGCGCCACACTCCAGATCAGGCCGGTATTTTCCGTGACCATCTGCTCTGCCGCCGCAGTGTCTCCCGCCTGAGCGCGCCGGAGCAGGTCGCGCGTCTCCTCCGCGATCATGCGCGGCGGCGGATGCGGCGGCACATCGTCACGGTCGTGCCGCGGCCAGGCACGGACCTGACCCGCAACGTGTCCATGAAGCTCTCCATGATCGTAAAGCCCATGCCGCTGCGCTCTTCCCCGCCGGTGGTGTACATCGGCGTGCGCGCCCGCGCCACGTCGGTGATGCCGATGCCGTGATCCTTGACAACGATCTCCAGCCGCTCATCCGGCAGAATACGCACGCGTACCTGCACCGTGCCGAGCTTGTCCGGATAGGCGTGCACGACCGCGTTCGTCACGGCCTCGGACACGGCGGTCTTGATGTCCCCGATCTCGGCAAGCGTCGGGTCGAGCTGTGCGGCAAAGGCCGCTACTGCCGCGCGCGCAAAGCCCTCGTTCACGCTGCGCGCCGGAAACTCCAGCTTCATGTAGTTTTTCTGCGTCAACACTGTTCACACTCCTTTGCCCGGTCCTCGAGCACCGGGACGATGTTGGTCAGGCCGGCCACGTCCAGCACCCGGCGCACCTGCCGCGGCACGCCGCACAGCGCCAGCGCGCCGCCTGTCTGCCGCAGGAGGCGGTCGGTCTTGAGAATGACCGCGATCCCGGAGCTGTCCATAAAGCTCAGGCCGGACAGGTCGAGCACGCAGCGGCGCGGCAGGTACTCCTCCACGGCGTCCTCGATGCCGGGCATGACCTCCTGCGCCGCCGCGTGATCCAGCTCGCCGAGCAGGCGCAGCGTCAGGCACCGGCCGTCATCATGCGTTATGATCCGCATCTGCTTGTACCTCCTAAATCAAAAGAAAAAGCACCGTGTACGAATCTTCGTACACGGTGCTATTGTAGCCCAGAGTTGTGGGCCGAATTTGTCGGACGGCGGCGCTCAGCCGAGGTTTTTCAGACTGGCCTCGAGATTTTCCACGAGCGCCTTTGCCTTTTCGGCGCGCTCGCGCTCCGTCTGTACGACGGCCTCCGGCGCGCGGGAGATAAAGTTTTCGTTCGAGAGCTTGCGCATCTGGCCCTCGTAGTTCTTGCGGGCCTTTTCGAGCTCCTTTTCCAGACGGGCGCGCTCTTTGTCGAGGTCAATCAGCTCTGCCATCGGCATGAAGAGCTTGGCCTCTTCCGTGACGGCGGAGACCATCTTCTCCGCGTCGGCCGGCAGCTCGCTGCTGATGGTGATCTGCTCGGCATAAGCGAGCTTCGTGATATAGATCTCGCCGGAGCGGAAAGCGTCCTGCCGGTCGGTCGTGATGAACAGGTGCGCCTTTCTGCTCGGCGGCACGTTCATCTCGGCGCGGCGGCTGCGCACGGCGCGGATGGCGTTCATGACCATCTCGAAGTCGCGCTCCTCGGCCGGGAAAGCGAGAGACTCGGTATACTCCGGATAGCGGGCGATCATGAGCGCCTCGCCATCGTGCGGCAGGGCCTGCCAGATCTCCTCGGTGATGAACGGCATGAACGGGTGCAGGAGCTTGAGAATGTCCGTCAGGACATACAGCAGCACCTGCTGCGCGCTGCGGGCGCGGGCCTCATCGCCGCTGTTGAGTCGGGGCTTCGTGAGCTCGATATACCAGTCACAGTACGTGTCCCAGATGAAGTCGTAGATCTTCGCCGCGGCGATACCGATCTCGTACTTGTCGAGATTCTCGCACACTTCCTTCGAGAGCGTGTTGAGCTTCGAGAGCACCCACTTGTCCTCGAGTTCCAGCGTCTCGGGCAGCTCGTTTTTGTCGATGGTAAGGTTCATCATCACAAAGCGCGACGCGTTCCAGAGCTTGTTGGCAAAGTTGCGCATGGCGCCGCACTTCTCAACATAGAAGCGCATGTCGTTGCCGGGGCTGTTGCCCGTGATGAGGTTGAAGCGCAGCGCGTCGGCGCCGTAGGTGTCGGCCATCTCGAGCGGGTCGATGCCGTTGCCGAGGGACTTGGACATCTTGCGGCCCTTATCGTCGCGGACCAGGCCGTGGATGAACACCGTCGGAAACGGGATGTCCTTCATCTGCTCGAGGCCGGAGAAGATCATGCGCGCGACCCAGAAGAAGATGATGTCGTAGCCCGTGACCATGACGCTCGTGGGGTACCAGAACTTCAGGTCCTCGGAATCCTTATCCGGCCAGCCGAGCGTGGAAAACGGCCAGAGCGCGGAGCTGAACCAGGTGTCGAGCACATCGGGGTCGCGGTGGATGTTCTTGCTGTGGCAGGCCTCGCACTCGCAGGCGTCGGTGCGCGAGACGGTGACATGACCGCAGTCGTCGCAGTACCACGCCGGGATCTGGTGGCCCCACCAGAGCTGGCGGGAGATGCACCAGTCGTGCACATTCTCCATCCAGTTATAATAGGTCTTGCTGAAGCGCTCGGGCACGAACTTGATGCGTCCGTCACGCACGGCCTCGATGGCGGGCTCGGCCAGCGGCTTCATCTTGACGAACCACTGCGGGCTCGTCATCGGCTCGACGACCGTGCCGCAGCGGTAGCACGTGCCGACGTTATGATTATAGGGCTCGGTCTTGATGAGGTAGCCCTGCTCCTCGAGATCGGCCACGATGGCCTTGCGCGCCTCATAACGGTCGAGACCGTTGTACTTGCCGCCGTTGATGACGCGGGCGTCCTCGTCGAAAATGAGGATCTGCTCGAGGTTGTGCCGCAGGCCGACCTCGTAGTCGTTCGGGTCGTGGCAGGGCGTCATCTTGACGCAGCCGGTGCCGAAATCGAGCTCGACGTAATCATCGGCCACGATGGGCAGCTCACGACCCACGAGCGGCAGGATGGCCGTCTTGCCGACGAGGTGCTGGTAGCGCTCGTCCGCCGGGTTGACCGCGATGCCGGTGTCGCCGAGCATGGTCTCCGGACGGGTGGTGGCAATGGTGAGATAGTCGTCGCTGTCCTTGAGCGGGTAGCGGATATACCAGAACGCGCCAGGCATGTCCTTGTATTCGACCTCGGCGTCAGACAGGGCGGTGCGGCAGTGCGGGCACCAGTTGATGATGCGGTTGCCCTTGTAGATCAGGCCCTTTTCATACAGCTCGCAGAACGTCTCACGCACAGCCTTCGAGCAGCCTTCGTCCATGGTGAAGCGGCTGCGGTCCCAGTCGCAGGACACGCCGAGCGACTTCTGCTGCTCGACGATGCGGTTGCCGTACTGCTTTTTCCACGCCCAGACGCGCTCCAGAAACGCATCGCGGCCGAGATCGTAGCGGGTCAGTCCCTCTTCCTTGCGCAGCATCTCCTCGACCTTGATCTGCGTGGCGATGCCGGCGTGGTCCGTGCCGGGCACCCAGAGGGCGGCATAGCCCTGCATGCGCTTGTAGCGTGTGAGGATGTCCTGCAGCGTTGCGTCGAGCGCGTGGCCCATGTGCAGCTGGCCGGTGACGTTCGGGGGCGGCATGACGATGGAAAACGGCTTTTTGTCCGGATCGGCTTTGCCGGCAAAGTAGCCGCCGCGCATCCACATGTCATAAATCTTGCTCTCGACCTGTTTGGGGTCATAGACTTTCGGAAGCTCTTTCATGGCTCCTCCTCCTTTAAGATTGCCGGGGCGCAAAAAAATCGCCCCGAAACGAACTGTTTCAGGGCGATCGAAACCGCGGTACCACCTGAATTCCACGCAGAAGCGTGACACTCTTGTCTCTGTAACGGGAGAACCCGGCCGCCCTACTCCGTTCAGGCCGGCTGCTCCGGGGCGACCTTCATCTCCGGCATCCGAAAGGCTTGCACCAACCGCCTTCTCTCTGACGTCCGCCGGGAGACTACTCCTCCCCTTCTTCGCAAATGGATGGGAAAATTATAGGCCCTGCCGCACCGTTTGTCAAGCGTTTCTGAGCCAGCGCACGACCGAAAGCGCCGCGCAGTTGCCCTCACCGACTGCCGCCGGGATCTGATAAGGCGCGCCGGTACAGTCCCCGGCCGCGAAAACGCCGGGAATGCTCGCAGCATAAGCTTCATCCACGACGATGTGGCCCTTTTCCGTGGCAAGACCGGGCAGGAGCGTGTCAGCCGCAAAGCCCGCGCGCAGGACGAAAATGACGTCCGCCGGCTCCGCTGCGCCGTCGACCACGAGCGTATCGGCGCGCTCGGCGCCGCGGATCTCAAAGCGGTGCTTTTTCCCGTCATAATAGTGCACATCGCAGCCGATCTCCTGCAGAAACTCCGCCTCCGCCGGGGCGTCCGCCGCGAGGCCGATGACCGCCGCGCGCTTGCCGCGATAGAGCATCCCGTCGCAGGTGGCGCAGTAGCTCACGCCGCGGCCGAGATAATCCGTTTCCCCGGGAAACGTGCCGCGCTGGGCAATGCCGGTCGCAAGCAGAAGCGCCCTGCCCTCTGCAAATTCCTTGCCCGCCGAGACGCCGAACGTTTTTCCCATCGGCATGGCCGAGAGTGCCCGCTCGCGCAGGATGTCCGCACCAAGATCACGCGCCTGCTGCGTCATGGTCTCGAGCAGCGCGGGGCCGGAGACGTCCGGCACACCGGGGTAATTTGTGACGTGGCCGGCCTTATGCAGCGCACTGTCGGCCGCGCCGCCGCAGATCACGCACACGGACAGATTCCGGTTGCGCGCCGTCATGGCCGCCGACAACCCCGCCGGGCCGCCGCCGATGATAAGCAGGTCATACATGTGCCCGCACCTCCGTTGTTTGCTATTCTGTCTGGATTATATATTTCTTTTTCGATATTGTAAACAGAAAATGAATCGTGTATAATACCTTTGCAAATTTATGTGGAGTTGACATGACACTATGGAAGATACCAAAAACTTTATCGAAGCCTTTGTCGAAGCCGATCTTGCGCCCGGCGGCCGTTTCGCCGGTCAGACCGTCCATACCCGTTTCCCGCCAGAGCCGAACGGCTACCTGCACATCGGCCACTGCAAGGCCCTGTGCATCGACTTCGGCACGGCCGAGAAATTCGGCGGCATCTGCAACCTGCGTATGGACGACACAAACCCCTCCAAGGAGGACAACGAGTTCGTTGAGGCCATTCAGGAGGACATCCACTGGCTCGGCTTTGACTGGGGCGACCGGTTTTTCTTCGGCTCGGACTACTTCGAGAAGGATTACGAATACGCCGTGGAGCTCATCAAGAAAGGGCTTGCCTATGTGTGCGAGCTGACGCCGGAGCAGTTCCGCGAATACCGCGGCGATGTGAACACCCCCGCCGTCAGCCCCTGGCGCGACCGCCCGATTGAGGAAAATCTCGACCTGTTCGCGCGCATGCGCGCCGGCGAGTTCCCGGAGGGCAAGTACACCCTGCGCGCAAAGATTGACCTTGCCTCCGGCAACTTCAACATGCGTGACCCCGTGCTCTACCGCATCCGCTATATCGAGCACCACCGTCAGGGCACGAAATGGTGCATCTTCCCGATGTACGACTTCGCGCACCCGATCCAGGACGCGCTCGAGGGCATCACGCACTCGCTGTGCTCGCTGGAATACGAGGATCACCGCCCGCTGTACGACTGGGTGGTGAACAACGTGTCTGTGCCGTGCAAGCCGCGCCAGATCGAGTTTTCGCGTCTCGGCATCAACTACACCGTCATGTCCAAGCGCAAGCTGCGCCGCCTCGTCGAGGAGGGCTACGTCTCCGGCTGGGACGATCCGCGCATGCCGACGCTGTGCGGCCTGCGCCGCCGCGGCTACACGCCCGCGTCCATCCGCAATTTCTGCGAGCGCATCGGCGTGTCCAAGGTCGCGTCCACGGTCGATTACAGTTTTCTGGAACACTGTCTGCGCGAGGATCTCAACCTTCACGCCCAGCGTGCCATGGCCGTGCTGCACCCGGTGAAGCTGCGCATCACGAACTATCCCGAGGGCCAGAGCGAGACGTTTGCCATCGAGAACAACCCCGAGGACGAAAACGCCGGCACGCGCGACGTGACGTTCTCCAACGAGCTGTGGATCGAGGCCGACGACTTCATGGAGGAGCCGCCGAAGAAGTATAACCGCCTCTACCCCGGCAACGAGGTGCGCATCAAGGGCGCGTACATCGTCCGCTGCACCGGCTGCGTCAAGGACGCGGACGGCAACGTGACGGAAGTCCTGTGCGAATACGATCCCGAAACCCGCGGCGGTAACACGCCCGACGGCCGCAAGGTGCGCGGCACGATTCACTGGGTCGATGCCCACAACTGCGCCGACGCCGAGGTGCGCCTGTATGATAACCTCTTCGCCGACGCCGACCCCGAGGGCGACGGCAAGGACTATCTGGAGTGCCTGAACCCGGACTCGCTGTCCGTGCTCACCGGCTGCAAGGTCGAGCGGATGCTCGCCGGCGCCGAGGCTCCGGCCGCGTTCCAGTTTCTGCGCCTCGGCTACTTCGCCGTGGACAACAAGGACTCGGCCCCGGAGCACCTGGTCTTTAACCGCGCCGTCGCGCTCAAGGACAGCTTCAAAAAAGCCTGACCACAAGATCATGTACCCTGTCCCTCCCGCCGAAAACGGGAGGGACAAGTTTTTGTGACAAAATGTGAATTTGCTGTTGACAAGCACGAGATGCGGTGGTATGCTGTGCACGCTGATATTTTTAAGTCGGTACGAGATACCGGCAAGGTGTCACGGTCAATGGAATCTTTGCGGGGTCTCCCTGCGCGTTGCCGCCTTGTCTGTATCCGGACAGGGTGTTTTTTTATGCCCGGAGGAGGGATCGCTGTGGAGCTGAAATTCAAGGCAAAGATCATGGACGAGGCCGCTATTGACCGCACGCTCGTGCGCATCGCACATGAGATCCTCGAGAAAAACGACGGCACGGACGACCTGTGCCTGATCGGCATCCGCACGCGCGGTGTGCCGCTGGCCCACCGCCTCGCAAAAAACATCGAGAAGATCGACGGTGTGCGGCTGCCGGTCGGCGAGCTGGACATCACGCTCTACCGCGACGATCTGTCCACAGTCGCGGACGCGCCGGTGCTCAACCGGACCGACATTCCCTTCCCCATCGCGGGCAAGACCGTTGTGCTGGTCGACGATGTGATCTACACCTGCCGCACCGCGCGCGCAGCGCTCGACGCCGTTATGCAGCTCGGCCGTCCGGCACGCATCCAGCTCTTTTCCCTGATCGACCGCGGCCACTCCGAGCTGCCGATCAAAGCCAATTACGTCGGCAAAAACATCCCGACCGCCAAGAGCGAGGTCGTGGCCGTCCGCCTGCAGGAGACGGACGGAGAAAACAGTGTCTGCATCCTCGAGAGAGGATAAAGAATAGATTAAATTTTCACGGGAGGAAAAAATCTATGAGCAAAAAAAACATCGGTAACGAGCCGGTGTACGACGCACGTACACTCGGCGCGCCCAGAATGTTCGTTCTGGGTCTCCAGCACATGTTCGCCATGTTTGGCGCGACCGTCCTCGTCCCGGCGCTCTCCGGCCTCGACGTCGCCACCACGCTGCTGTTCGCTGGTCTCGGCACGCTGCTGTTCCACCTGCTGACCAAGGGCAAAGTCCCGGCCTTCCTCGGCAGCTCGTTCGCCTTCATCGGCGGCTACAACGCCGTGCGTACCATCGGCACGAACGCCGACGGCTCCGCCATTTACAACAACGATCTGCTGGCCTACGCCTGCTTCGGCGTCGCCATCGCGGGCCTGATGTACATCATCCTGTCGTCCCTGTTCAAGATCTTCGGCGTCAAGAAGGTCATGCGCTACTTCCCGCCGATCGTCACCGGCCCGATCATCATCGCCATCGGCCTGACGCTGTCCTCTTCCGCCATCACCAACTGCCGTGCCAACTGGCTTGTCGCCGTCGTCGCGATCCTGATCGTCATCGGCTTCAACATGTGGGGCAAGGGCATGACCAAGATCATCCCGATCCTGCTCGGCGTGCTCGGCTCTTATATCTTCGCACTCATCGTTGATCCCGCGGAACGCGCCTCCGTCGCCGCTGCCGTCAGCAGCGCCAAGTGGTTCGGCCTGCCGATCTTCTGGAAAAACAGCGTGTTCCACCTCTTCGCCGGCCCGGTCGACAGCGGCGTCCTCTGGTCCGCCGTGCTGACGGTCGTGCCCCTGTCCCTTGCCACCATGGTCGAGCACATCGGCGACATCTGCGCCATCTCCTCCACCTGCGGCAAGAACTTCATGGTCGACCCCGGCTTCCACCGCACCCTGCTGGGCGACGGCCTGGCCACCACCCTTGCTTCCCTCTTCGGCGCTCCGGCCAACACCACCTACGGTGAGAACACCGGCGTGCTCGCCCTGTCCCGCGTCTACGATCCCCGCGTCATCCGCATCGCAGCCTGCATCGCGATCGTCGTGTCCTTCTGCCCGAAGTTCGCGGCCCTCGTGTCCGCCATGCCGACGGCCACCATCGGCGGCGTGTCCCTCGTGCTCTACGGCATGATCTCCGCTGTCGGCGTGCGCAACGTCGTCGAGAACAAGGTCGACTTCACCAACACCCGCAACGTCATCATCGCCGCGCTCATCCTCGTGCTCGCCATCGGCATCACCTACTCCGGCAGCATCCAGATCGGCGTCGTGTCCCTGTCGGGTCTGGCTGTCTCCTCCATCGTGGGCATCCTGCTCAACGCCATCCTGCCCGGCAAGGACTACACCTTCGAGCAGGACGATCAGGGCGCGACCTCCGTGGACTTCAAGGTCTGAGCCTGCATCGAAACCAAATACGCACCGGCCGCCGCAGAGCAAAGCTGCGGCGGCCTTTTGTATGCGCAGCCGCTCCTGCGGAGCGTGATTGTTAAATTTGTGGCCGGATTTTTCCAAAAAATCAGTTGTAGTTTCTGAAAAAATGCGTTATCATGGATGTGTTTGAGAGCAAAAAAGAACCAAAATACAAATAAAAACGGAGGAGCAACATGAAATTTTCCAGTAAGATCGAAAAGTGCGGCCTCTCGCCCATGCGCAAGTTCGCACCCTATGCAAACGAGGCTGCCAAAAAAGGCAAGAAACTCTACCACCTGAACATCGGCCAGCCCGACATTGCCACCCCTGAGGCTTACTTTGAGGCTGTGAAGAACTTCAGTCAGCCGGTCCTGGCCTACGCCCCGTCCGACGGCGTGCCCGAGATGATCGACGCGGTCGTCAACTATTACGGCAAGATCGACGCGCCCATCACCAACAAGCAGGTGCTCATCACCACCGGCGGCAGCGAGGCGCTGCAGATCGCGCTCAGCTGCATTCTCGACGAGGGCGACGAGATCATCATCCCCGAACCGTTCTACCCGAACTACAGCACGTTCGTCACGCTGACCGGCGCGACCATCCGCCCGATCACCACAACACCTGAGGAGAACTACAAGTTCGCCATCCGTGAGCGCGTCGAGGCGTGCATCAACGAGCACACCCGCGCCATCCTCTTCACGAACCCCGGCAACCCGACCGGCACCATCCTCACCGAGGAAGAGCTCCGTCTCATGGCCGACATCGCCAAGGAGCACAATCTGTTCATCATCGGCGACGAGGTGTACCGCGAGTTCGTCTACGGCGGTGAGAAGCTCATGAGCCTGCTGCAGCTCGAGGGTTATGAGGACAACGTCGTCGTCATCGACTCCGTGTCCAAGCGCTTCAGCGCCTGCGGCGCACGCATCGGCTGTGTGATCACGCGCAATGCAGAGCTCTACAACAACGCCATGAAGTGGTGCCAGGGCCGTCTGTGCGCCTCCACGATCGACCAGGTCGCGTCCGCCGCGCTCTACACCGTCGGCCCCGAGTACTTCGATGCCGTGCGCAAGGAATACAAGGCCCGCCGCGACACGCTCGTCGAGGGGCTCAAGAAGATCCCCGGCGTCATCTATTCCGAGCCGAAGGGCGCGTTCTATGTCATGGCCAAGCTCCCCGTGGACGACGCGGAGAAGTTCCAGCTGTTTATGCTCGAGGAGTTTGACGACAACGGCGACACACTCATGTTCACCCCGGCCGAGAGCTTCTACAAGACGCCGCACACCGGCGTCAACGAGATCCGCATGGCCTATGTCATCAATCAGGACGCCCTCAAGCGCTCCATGGAGCTGTTGGCCAAGGGCATCGAGGCCTACAACAACAAATAAGTTCCATACGCAAAAACCGTCCGCTCCCGATCGGGAACGGACGGTTTTTATTGGATTCAGTTGGCTTTCTGCCGGCGCTTGAGATTGAGCAGCACCACAGCCGAGAGCACGCACACACAGCCGAGCGCGCTCAGCGGTGTGAGCTTTTCGTGGAACACGAAGATGCCGACCAGCGTCGCCACGACCGGCTCAAACGACGCGAGGATGGACGCCTTACCGGTCTCGAGCCCCGTGAGGCCGAAGGTATAGAGCAGATACGGCAGGTAGCACGTGACGATGCCGAGCGCCGTGCACAGGCCGAAGCCCTTCCACGAGCCGAACATGACGCCAAGCGGCTGCGCCGCGCCCCAGATGATGACCGCACCGATGGTGGTCAGCAGGCAGGAATAAAAGTTGATGGTGTTGCTCGAGTAGCCGCGGTCGAGCGCGTAGCGGGCAAAGATGCTGTAGAGCGCATAGCCGAAGCCCGCGCCGAGGCCGTAGAGAATGCCGACCGTGGAGAGCTTGTGCTCCCCACCGACGAGCGACACCAGACAGCAGCCGGCAAACGCCAGCACGAGCGCAATGAGCTTCTGCACCGTGATGCGCTCATGGAACAAAACCAGCGAGAGGATCATGACGATCGACGGCGCGGTGTACAGCAGCACGGCCGCCGTGGACAGGTCCATGATCGTGATGGCCTGAAAATAACAATACGTGAAAAACAGCAGGCTGCAGATGCCGGTGCCGATAAAGCACCAGATGTCTTTGAACCGGATGCGAAACTGCTTCGGGTCGCGCACGAGCAGCGTGACGGCGAACAGCAGCGCCGCAATGCCGCAGCGCAGCACGATCGCGCCCATGGAATCCACACCGTAAGTCGCCAGTGTGCGCGTGAACAGGCCCATCAGTCCCCAGAGGCACCCGGCCGTGATGACGGACGCCGTATATTTCTGCATTCTGCACCCCTCCAGATCAAGCTTTCGACAGAGCATGATAGCAGGTTTGCGGACGGTTGTCAATTTGTGCGGGAAAGAAAGTTTTGCGCGGCATTTGCGTTTGCCCACTTGCCAAGCAGCGGCGGCTGTGGTAAGATAAACACACCGTCTGTGACGGTATGCGGATACAGCGTTTTGCTCCGCCTCGGGAACCTCCCCGTGTCAAAATAGAGGCTTTTGAGCGGCGGCCAATACCGCCGCTTTCTGCTTGCATACGGACTGTTGCCCCTGCGCAAACAGCCATACGCGGGTATGGTGAAATTGGTAAACACGCAGGATTTAGGTTCCTGTGCTTTCGCTTGTGGGTTCGAGTCCCACTACCCGCACCATAAGTCCACCGTAATTTCGATAGAATTACGGTGGACTTTTTCTATGCCCAAAAACCGCTTGAAATAGGGCTTTTCGGCTGTTCAGGCTCATAAACGAACCCCGCT